>OLPL01000689.1_pt1 | contig 24471 bp, 18 predicted proteins | sample 1673211 | NCBI WGS metagenome assembly OLPL01 (sample SAMEA3136766, study PRJEB25190) | human gut metagenome | reverse complement strand
GCACGAACAGCGCGTCCGCGTCGTGGTCGGCATAGGCGGCGATGGCGATGCGGCCGGTGTCATGGCAGGCGTGGATGACGCGCATGGCGATTTCGCCACGGTTGGCGATGAGGATGCGCCGTAGTTTCGGGGTTGCGGGCGATGGCGACGACAATGATGGCGACGGGGATGGGAGCGCCGTTGAGGATGGTGCAGTCGATGCGGATGGCATTATCGAACCTCCTTGGTGGGGTACGCAGGTTGCGGAGTAGACGTGGCATGGGCGGAAACGACGTGGAAGCGGACGCATGCGCCTGGTGGCAACTGCCCGGCCACGTCCAACGATTCCGGTTCAAGCACGGCGATTACCGGATATCCGCCGGTTACAGGCTGGTCGCGCAGAAAAATGACCGGTTGTCCGCTGGTCGGCACTTCGATTGCGCCGGATGGCGTGGCCTCGCTGGCCAGTTCGCGCGTGTCGGTGCGTTCCACGGGTGCCGCTCCCGAAAGTCGCAGGCCAACACGGTTCGACTGCGCGGTCACTGTCCACGTTTGCGTCAGGAATGCGGACAGGCCGGCTGCGGTGAACCAGTCGTCGCGCGGTCCCAATCGCACGTATAAATCCGTAGGTCTGCCGGGTTTCGGCAGGTCGGTCGGCCATGGCTGCGGCAGGCCGACGCCGGCATCGCACGCCGTGGACGCGGTACGTATGGCGAGCCGCTGTTTGGCTGCGATCGGGCGTGGGCCGATGCCGCTCATCGTGTCCGTTGCAGCCGAACCGAGGGTTGTCGCGACGCCGAAACCGCCGCGTACGGCCACATAATCGCGCAGGCCGCTGGTCGGCGGGGCGATTGACAGCACGTCCCCGTCACGCAGCAGAACCGGTTGTTGCATGGCGATTGTGGTGCGGTCGGCGGCATCGTTCGATGCGTTCAAGACGGTCCGGCCACTGCATCCACCGGGGGAATTTGGGGTGAACGTGCCGTTTGAGCCGCCTTGACTATCTTGCGATTGCCGGCTTCCGGTAATCGTCACATCCGCCGAAGCGCCCGTCACCGCCACGACCACACTGCCGATGGCACGCATGCGCACGCCACCACCGGTGATTTCCAACACGGGGGTATTAGCGGGGTTGCCGACCAGTGCGTTGGCCAAGTGGGAAGACGTGCGATCGGCGGCGCCGGAACCGGTCACGCCCATGTTCGCGGCGACACGGCCATCATCTTGGAAGGTGGTGAGCAGGCCCGAGCGGAGGACTTCGAGAGCCGGAGTCGAGGCCGAGACGGACATGGAATCTGGCGCCTGCGAAACTTGAACGGAATCGGACACAGAGGCAGAAACAGAAGCCGAACCGCCGGAAACGGCGTCACGCACGGGCGTAAAACGCACGGTGTCGCCGGGCTGCAACAGCGCGGGCGGGTCGGCCCGCTCGTCCCACATCGGCGTTTCCGTGTGGCCCAGCAACTGCCAGCCGCCCGAGCTGACGCGCGGATACACGCCGGAAAACGTGCCGGCAAGCCCCACCGCGCCCGCGGGCACGCTCAGCCGTGGCACTTTGCGGCGTGGCACATCGAATATCGGGTCGCCGCCGGTCAGGTATGCGAAACCGGGCGCGAAGCCGACGAACGCCACGGACCAGGCGGCATCGCAATGCCGGCGCACAACCTCGTCAACGGAGATGCCCAGCAGGTCGGCTACGTCCGCTATATCCTCGCCATCGTAAATCACCGGAATTTCAACGATTCGGGAATGCCGTTCCATGTCGGCGGCAACGTTCAGCGCGCGAATCGCGGCGGTCAGTTCGACACGCGACGAAAGCAGCGGATCGAAGGCGACGTAGACGGTGCGCGCAGCGGGAATGAGTTGTTTCACGCCGGCGAAAACGGAGGTCGCGCTCGGCTGTGCGGCCCGCTCGGGCGATTCCGCAGTTTGTTCCACGGCATGTTTCACGGCGCTCTGCAACGCGGCGAACACCCGCAGGGTCTCGTCCAAATCGGCGAGCTCCACGAGTATGTTGTCCGCGCCACAGGTCAGGAATCGCATGTCGCCACCGCCTTAATCCCGCGCGGCCGATGCGGCTGCGTCGCCTGCGAACGCGCGTATCGCAACGCCTTCCGACTCCAAGCGGGCGCGGACGGCACGCGCCATCGCCACAGCCGAGGGCGAATCGCCATGCACACAGACGGAATCGGCGTTGAGCGGCACCACGGTGCCGTCGATTGCCACCACCTCATGCTCGCACACCATGCGCAGCACGCGCGCCGCCACTTCGGCCGGATCGGCGATCACTGCATCCGGCAAACGGCGCGACACCAGCGTGCCGTCCGCGTTGTACGCGCGGTCGGCGAACGCCTCGTGGAACACACGAAGCCCGGCCTGCGCGGCCAGGCGGCCGACCACGGCGCCCGGCTGCGTCAGTATCGCCAGCGATGCGTCCACGGCGCGGATCGCGTCGACCACGGCGGCGGCCTGCGATTCGTCGCGGACGATTCGGTTGTACAGCGCGCCATGAGGTTTCACGTACCGCACCTGCGCGCCGACCGACCGCGCCATGCCTTCCAACGCGGCGATCTGGTACATCACGTCCGCCTTGAGCTCGTCGGGGGACTCGTCCACATAGCGGCGCCCGAATCCGGCCAGGTCGCGGTACGCCACATGCGCCCCGACCATTACCTCCCGCGACGCCGCGTATGACAACGTTCTCAGCATGACGGACGGGTCGCCCGCATGGAAGCCGCACGCCACGTTCGCGCTGGAAACCACGTCGAGCAGCGCCTCGTCGTCGCCGAGCGTCCAACGACCGAAGCTTTCGCCCATATCGCTGTTCATATCGATTCGCATAGCCGTCTGCTTTCCGTCTGTTTCCTGCACAGCCATCGTTTCCATTCCTTCCGTCGCCTTTCCGTCGTTCTACCGTCGCAGCGTTCTTCAGCCGCGACGTCCCTTCTGCCGCAGTCGCCGCAGCACGCATCTCATGCCGCGCCCCGCAACCTGCCGCTCGGCCTCACACCATGTATTCCAAATCGCGTTTGCTGGTGATGAACATGTGCCCCGGCGCGTGCGTGATCGCGAATTCCGGTTTGGACGCCATCACCGCGGCCTGCGGGGTCACGCCGCACGCCCAGAACACCGGCACATCGCCCGGCTCCAACACGGGGGCATCGCCATAGTCGGGATGCATGATGTCGTCGATGCCGATCGCGTACGGGTCGCCCACACATACGGGGGCACCGTGCACGGACGGGTAATAGCCGGAAATCCGGCATGCGTCGGCCACCTGCGTAGACGGAATGCCACGCATCGACACGACCATCGTCGAATGGAACGCGCCGGCCGAACGGCACTCGATCGATGTGTCGTACATCGGCACGTTGCGGCCTGCCGTGATGTGCCGCACCGGCACGCCCGCCTCCATCAGCGGAAACTCGAATGTGAAACTGCAGCCAATCACAAACGTGACCAAATCGGATCGCCAATACTCGCGAATATCGGGCACTTCGGCTACCAGTTCGCCACGCTTCCACACGCGGTACAACGGCACGTCGGTACGGATGTCGGCGCCCGGCGCGGTGACGGGTGCGGTGACGCCCGGCTCCATCACTTCCAGCAGCGGGCAGGGTTTGGGATTGCGCTGCGCGAACAGCAGAAAATCGAATGCCTGCTCCTTGGGCAGAATCATCAGATTCGCCTGCGCGTAGCCTTGCGCGATGCCGCAGGTCGGGCGGACCAGGCCGTCACGGAACGCGGCGCGCGCCTGTTCGGGCGTGCTCGCCGCGCCAAGTTCGGTTGTTCCCATATCGGACATCCCATCCACCATTGCGCTCACCTTTCCCGTCGGCCGCCGTCCGGCCTTTTCCGAACGAACTGCCGACGAACCCCGAAATCAGATTCCGCAGAAACGGACGTTCAGAGTCGCTTTCCCTCACCTTGGTCGCCGAACGTTACGGGAGCCGCGCGATTCATGACGCGTATGTTTCCGCATTGCAAATTGGCGGTGCCAAGTGGAAACAAACCATGGTTAGGTTGGACGCCGAAGACGCACGCGAACGCTGACGCAACACAACAGCGCAACAGCAATAAAGCGGCAATCAAAAGACGCGGAGCGCGGAAGAGAGGTTCCCATGAGTTCGATCGTTCTGGCAGTCGGTAACGGCAAGACGCTATTCGGAGGCGCAGGCGTGGCGCCCGACGCGGATCTGGTTCGTTTCGTCGATCCGGAAAGCCCCATCATCAACGCGTTCGATTTGTGCGCACTGCGTGGCGACGGCATTTTCGAAGCGACCACGGTATGGAAGGGTTTCCCGGTTTCGTTGGAGAACCATCTGAAGCGTCTCGCCAATTCCGCCCGCCTGGTGGACATGCCCGAGCCGAACATTCCCGCGCTCACCCGCGCGGTCCAGCTGGTCATCGACCAGTATGACGATCCGGAACCCGGTCCGATGCTGCGCATCATCGTCTCCCGTGGTCTCGATCCGGACACCGGCGTGGGCAAGGCGGCCGACCGCACGCCGACCGTCTACATCTTCCTTGACGCGAAGGGCACGCTGCATTCGCTGGAGCCGATCACCATGGCTTCGATGACGCGCGGCTACCCGTCGGACATCACCGCACGCGCCCCGTGGCTGCTCAACGGCGCGAAGACGCTGAGCTACGCGTTCAACTGCGCCGTGCACCGCGAATGCGCCCGCCGTGGCGTCGGCGACGCGATTCTGTTCACGGAGGACGGCTACACGATGGAATGCCCGAATTCGTCGATTGTGGCACGCTATGGCGATACGTTCGTCACGCCCGACCCGCGCATCGGTATTCTGAATGGCACATCACAGCGCGAAATGTTCGCCTGGGCGCTCGAAGAGGGCAAGAAGGCGGAGTACAGGAAGCTGCCGATCGCCGAGCTGCGCGAAGCGGACAGCCTGTACATGACGCACGGCGGATGGTCGATTCCGATCAGCGCGATCGACGGGCGCGCACTTGCCGTGGATGCGGCGGAGATCCAGGCGATCAACGATGCGATCCATTCGGGCCGCACGCACGAGGACGCGTTGAAGATCGGTCCGACCGGCGATTACGAATAAGGCGAAACGACCCGCTTAGCAGGTAAAACGGCCCGTCCAATGATGGGCGATACGGCCCGCTTAGCGCGTGGTATCGCCCAGTTTGCGCGTCACGGGAATCAGCACGTCCGGCTCGTACGGCTTGCGTCCCGTGGCGCTTGTCGTATCTGCCTTGGCATCCCCTTCCTTGGCGATCGCACGAACGATATTGCCGACCGCGACCTGCGCGATTTTGTCGAAATTCTGCGCCACCGCGGTCATTTTCATACCGGCCAGGTCGGTCAGATACGTGCCGTCGTAGGCGATGATCTGCAGGTCGCGCGGAATCGAAATATGCCTCCGCATCGCTTCGCGCACGCAAAGCGCGGCACCGATATCGGAGCTGACCACGGCATCGACGCCGTCCACCGGCATACTGTTGAGCACAGCATTCACCGCGTTCTTATACCCTTGGAAATCCTCCACATTGCCGGCTTCGACGTACTCGTACCGCACGCCGGCCGCTTTCAGCTCCTGCTCCAACGTAAGGTAGTAGCGGACGGCCGGGAACGTTGTCTTGTGCAGGTCGAAATCGTCCGGGCTGTCTCCATTGCGCGCCGCCAAATCGAAGAACTGGTCGCGCGGGCCGCCGATCATCACCACGTGGTGCGCGCCGGTGTTGACCAGCATGTGCGCCATGAGCCGGCCGCCCTGCTCATGGTCGGAGCCGATCGACGCGATGCCGCCGCCCAGCACACGGTCGAAGGCGACGATGGGGCGGTGGATGGACGTCCAGTAATCGTTCGGATGGGTGGTGTGCGAGCAGACGATGATGCCGTCCATCATGTGACGGCGCAGCATGTCCACGTATTCGACCTCGCCGTTTTCCGCGTCGGCGGTGGAGCACAGCATGGTGCGCAGTCCTTGCGCGGCCAGCTCGCGTTGCAGATGCGCGGTAAGGGTGGCAAAGAAGGGGTGGCGGATGGTCGGCACGATCACGCCGACCAGGTTCGTGCGGTTCTTGTACAGGTTGCGTGCCAGCTCGTTGGGCACGTAATTGAGCTCTTTCATGGCGGCTTTGACGCGCGCGCGCATGTCGTCGGACACGTAGCCCGTCTTGTTGACCACTAGCGAAACCGTGCTCAGCGAGACCCCGGCCTCTTTCGCCACGTCACGCATGCCGACCATTGCCCAACACCTCTCCCCCGCATCGTCGGGATGTTTCCTTACAAATCGCGATATTATGTGTTATTTTACATGCATCTGTAACGTTTCTTTGCAATCGTCCGCACAATATGAACTATCAATTGACGAAAGACGCCCTCCCCCTCTTCAATTCCCCCGAAAAATCCACTTTTTCACCCGTGAACGACGTATGTTTCACGACGCGTTCCACGCATCTTCCACGCACGCTCCGCATGTACTCCACACGCGTTCCGCCCGCAAAAGGGGCGGTGCGACACTTGCGATCATCTCGCTTGCGTCGCACCGCCCCTTGCGTTGCGTGGCCTGGCCGTCAGCCGTCACGTCCGGCCATCACGTCAGTCCGCACCACGGACGAACCGACCGTCATGCCTTCGGTACGGAACCTTCCTGGGAGTGGTCGAAGACCGGCTTGTTGTCGGCGTCGTACTTATAGACGCCGATGGAAGCCGAGCTCGGATCATGCGCGTCGTTGAACGCGCCGATGGAGGTCTGGCCCTTGTACTGAATCTCCTTGCCGTCCTTCAGCAGGGCGAGGCAAGCCTTGTAGGAATCGCATTCCTTGCCCTTGGTGGAGCCGGAGACGGCCATAAGGTTCTTCTGCACGGTCGTACCGTCCGTGGCGCCGCCCTTCTGCGCGGCGAGCGCGGCCAGCACGATCGCGTCATACGTTTCGGCGGTGTACGTGAAATCGGTGACCTTGGCGTTGAAGGACTTGACGTTCTTCTGGAATTCCTCGGTCGGGTGGGCACCTGGAATGGTGCCGGTGGAGCCCTTGAGCAGGCCCGCGTCGAAGTCGGCGGAATGGTCGACGGTGTTGCCGTCGGTCATGTACAGCTTGTGGGTGTCGAGGCCTTGGGCGGCGAGCTCCTTGACGAGCGGCACGGTCTGGTCGAAGGCGATGACGAGCGTCGCGTCGGGGTTGGTGGCCTTGATGGCCGTGACCATCGATGAGAAGTTCGTTTCGGTCGGATCGAACGTGTCCTTTTCGCCGTAGACGACGTTCACGCCCGCGTCTTCGACGGTTTTGACGACCACGTCACGCAGGGACGTGCCGTATTCGTCGTTGAAGACCGCGATGGCGAGGTTCTTCACGCCATCCTGTGCGATGATCTGGCCCAGGACCGCACCCTGCACCGTGTCCGGCGGAATGGTGCGGAAGAAGTAGTCGCTAAGGCCGGAGAAGGCCGTGGACGTGGCGCCCGAAGAAATCATCGGCACTTTGGCGGACGTGACCTGCTTGTAGGTGTTCTTGACCACGGAGCTGGACGGCGGACCGACCACGACGGACGGGTTCTTGGCAAGCACCGACTGCGCGGAAGACGTGTTCTGGTCGGCATGGTCCGCGTCGGACGTGTCGGCGGACGTGATTTCGATGTCTTTGCCGAGCACGCCGCCAGCCGCGTTGATGTCTTTCTGCGCGAGCTTCATGGTGGCGATGTTGGCGGGGCCGAGGTACGCCATGGAACCGGTCAGCGGGAACAGGCCGGCCGCCATGAACGTATCGGATTTCGCGCTGCCGGACGAGCCGGACGCAGCCGAATCGGCCGTGCCGGACGAACCGCAGCCGGCGAGCGCCATGACTGCGGCGGCCACCATGGCGGTGGCTGTGATGGACAGTTTCCTCATGCCCTTCATGTTGATCTTCTTCATTTGAATCACCGTTTCCTCTCTTGGCTCCGCTGATTGCCGAACCCTTGGTGACGATTATCGAGATGTGTTGCTCGACCATCTTGAATCGCACTATAAGTGCCGAGGAAACCGAATGTGTATGCGTGAAGTTAACCGAAGGTGAAGCCCGAAAACTGTTGGAAACACAAGGATTTGTACCCATTTTCAAGCATGCCAAAACCGTCGGCGGAGGGTATTCCGTCGACGGTAAAGCGGTACTCTATCTGCCTTCCTCTTCCACTTCCTCCTCAAGGTTGCCCAGGTAGAGGGAGACGACTTTCGGATCGTTCATCAGGTCGCGGCCCTTGCCGGAGTAGGCGTTGCGGCCTTGGTCGAGGACGTAGCCGCGATCGCAGATCTGCAGACAGCGGCGGGCGTTCTGTTCGACGATGACCACGGATACGCCGGCTTTGTTGACTCGGCGCACGCGGATGAAGGTCTCGTCCTGGAGCATTGGGGACAGGCCTGCGGAGGGCTCATCGAGCAGGAGGACGGATGGTTTCATCATGAGAGCGCGGGCCATGGCCACCATCTGACGTTCACCGCCGGAGAGTTGGCCTGCGAGCTGGTTTTTGCGCTGGCCGAGTTTGGGGAAGATGGAGCACACGTAGTCGAAGCGTTCGTTGAACAGTTTCGGTGCTTGGAACGCGCCCATGTGCAGGTTTTCCGCGATGGTCAGGCTGGGGAAGACGTTTTCGGTCTGCGGCACGAAGCCGACGCCACGGGAGACGAGTTTGTCGGCGCGCAGGTTGGTGATGTCCTCGCCTTTCAGCAGCAGCTTGCCGGAGTGGATGTGCACCAGGCCGAACAATGATTTGAGCAGGGTGGATTTGCCTGCGCCGTTCGGGCCGATGATGCCGACGATCTCGCCTTCATGCAGGGTCAGGGATGCGCCGTTCAGGATGTTCACGCCGGGAATGTATCCGGCCACCAAATCGACCGCGTCGAGCAACGGTTCGCCTTCGGGCTCGCCCATGTGGATCTGCGCGCGGGTCAGCGGCTCGTCGGCCACGCTTGCGATGTCGCTCATTTCAGGCCTCCTTCAGGTCTTCCAGCACGGAATCGTCGCCCAGGTCCACGTTCGCGTGGGCGCCCAGGTATGCGTCGATCACGGCCGGATCGTTCATCACGCTCTTCGGTTGGCCTTCGGCCACGATCTTGCCTTCCGCCATCACGGTGACCCAGTCGGCGATGTGTCTCACCATGTTGATGTCGTGTTCGACGAACAGCACTGTGGTGCCTTCCTCGCGCAACGCCATGATGTGGTCGAGCAGCGACTGTTTCAGCGCGGGGTTCACGCCGGCCATCGGCTCGTCCAGCATAACCAGTTTCGGATCGGACATCAGCGCTCGTGCCATTTCCAGCAGCTTGCGTTGGCCGCCGGAAAGCGCGCCGGCGTAATCGTCCTTCTTTTTGATCAGCAGGAAGCGTTCCAGCAGCGCCTCGGCTTTTTCGATGTTCGCCTGCTCCTGCTTCCTCCACATGCCGGGGAACAGCGCGCGGAACATGCCTTCGCCCGGCTGCACGGGGGCACCGAGGAGCATGTTGTCGAGCACGGTCAGACGGCTCATCACCTTGGTCAGCTGGAAGGTGCGGACCATGCCCATGCGCGCCACTTTTTCGGGCTGCACGTGGGCCATGTCCTTGCCGTCGAACTGCCAGGTGCCGGTGTTCGGCGTATCGAAGCCGGTCATCAGGTTGAAGAACGTGGTTTTGCCGGCGCCGTTCGGTCCGATCAGCGCGGTGATGCCGTGCCGTTCGATTTCGAAGTGGCTCACGTCCACGGCGGTCATGCCGCCGAATTTGCGGGTCACGTTGTCGGCCACGAGGATCGGGTCGGGCTTGTGCACACCCGGCTTGTTTTCGACGAATTTCAGATCGTCGGTGACTTTGTCGCGATAGGCGGTGGAGATGAGGGTCTCGCCTTCCGGAGCTTTGGTGGCCCACTTGGTGAGGTCCTGGAATGGTATGCCGGGCTGCACACCGGATACGGGTTGCACGCCGGTTGCGGGTTGCGTGGCCGGCTGCACGCCAGTGGTCGGAGAATTCGTTGGTTCAGGCATGGAAAGCCAACTCCTTTCGGTCGCCCAACAGGCCTTGTGGTCTGAAGATCACCAGGCACATCAGCGCCACGCCGACGATCACCCAGCCGAGGGCTTCGATCTGGTTGGAAGAGATGAGGGTTTCGGGAACGGTGTTGCGCATGACCTCCTTGACGAAGGTGAGCAGCACCCACAGCACGCAGGAGCCAAGCACCGGGCCGAGAATCGTGGCCGCGCCGCCCAGCAGCAGAATCGTCCACACGTAGAAGGTGACGGTGCGGCCGAGCGAATCGGGCTGTACGGAACGCGGCAGGACGAAGATGATGCCGGCGATCGCGCCAAACAGGCCGCCCAGAATCAGCGATTCCATCTTGTATCGCGTCACCGGCTTGCCGAGAGAACGGATCGCGTTCTCGTCCTCGCGGATGCCCTTGAGCATGCGGCCCCACGGCGAGTGGAACCAGCGCCAGCACAGCAGCGCCGCGATCACCACCAAAACCCATGCCACGATGCGCAGCCACCAGGAGTTGGCGATGTTGTTGCTGTACGTCCACAGCAGGAACGTGGTCGAACCGTCCGGCAGCGGCGAAAGCGATTCGAATTTCTCGGTGAAGTCCTGCGGCGAGATGCCCGCGGAACCGCCGGTGAAGTTCGTCATGGCCGTCGATCTGCCGATGATGCGGATGATTTCCGCGGCGGCCAATGTGACCATGGCCAGATAGTCGGGTCCGAGTTTCAGCGTCGGAATGCCCAGCAGCAGCGCGTAGATGACCGCGAGCGCGAGCGCCGCGCATACGGAGGCGAACAGGTTGCAGCCCATCGACTGCGTGATGGCGAATCCGTACGCGCCGAGGAGCATGAAACCGGCCTGGCCCATGTTCATAAGGCCCGTCATGCCGAAGTGAATGTTCAAACCGATGGCGGCGAGTACGTATGCCGCCGTGGTCGGGGCGATCAGCTCGCCCGCCGCGTTGGAGATGATTGTCATGATGTCCATGGATCAGCCCACCCTTTGCTGCTTGCCGAAGATGCCCTGCGGGCGCACCAGCAGAACGATGATGAGGATTGCCAGCGCGCTGGCGTAACGCATATCGTTGGGGATGACGAGCGAGCTCATGTCCGCCACGATGCCGATGACCAGCGAGCCGATCAACGCGCCGTTGGCGGTGCCGAGGCCGCCGAGCGTCACCGCGGCGAACATCAGCAGGATCAGGGTCGCGCCGGTGTTCCAGGAGATGCCGTTCAGGTAGACGCCGAGCAGCACGCCGGACAGGGCTGCCATCGCGCACGAGAGGATCCAGACCACGCGGACCACCTGATCCACGTTGATACCGGATGCCGCGGCGAGCGCCGCGTTGTCGGACACGGCTCGTGTGGCGCGGCCGAGTCGCGTCTTGTAGAGGAACAGGGTGACGCCGACGATCACGCAGATGGCGATCAGCGCGGAGACCAGCGTCGGCATGTCGGTGGTGATCGGTCCGAGCTGGAAACTGTCCGGCACCGATTTGACGATGCCTTTGATGTCGCCACCGAAGAAGAACTGGAACGTGTACTGCAACGCCATGGACAGGCCGATGGTGACGATCATCTGCTGCATGGTGCCGACGTGGCGTCTGCGTAGCGGCCCCCAGACGATTTCGTTTTGGATGAAGCCGGTCAGCGCGCCGATGACGATGGCGAAGATGGCGGAGGCGATGAGCGGCATGTGCAGCATCTGCGTGCCGACGTATGCCATGAGGCCGCCGAGCGTCACCTGTTCGCCGTGTGAGAACGACTGCAGGCCAGTGGTGCCGTAGACGAGGTTCATGCCGACGGACATGAGGCCCAGCATCAGGCCGAAGATAATGCCGGAATACAGTTGCTGCCAGATGCGTTTGCCGACATTGGAGCCGTCTTTTTTGACTGGCGATTGCGTGGCCGCCGTCGATCCGGATGTGCCGGTCGCGCCTTTCGTGCCGTTTGCCGAGCCGGACGATCCAGATGTGCCGGACGTGCCGCTGCCGGTGGAATCGCCCGCCTGGTCGAAACGGACGACTCCGCGCTGCTTGTCGAAGCTGGCTTTCCTGATCGTCACCGTTGCGCTGCTTGCCTTCAGACCGTGCTCTTTCGCAACGGATGCGTCGATGGTGACGGTGTAATCGCCATCATCGGCAACGGAAAACGCCCACTTGCCGTCGGCAGCGGTTTTGGTTTCCGCGGTTGCCTTGCCGGACAGCGTGATGGTGACGTCGGCGATCGGCTTCTTGTCGGCGTCCTGCAGGATGCCGTTGACGCAGCCGTTGCTGGCGGTCGGATTGCATTCATCGACGGCCTGCGCGCCGGAATCGGCTGCGGACGCGATGGCGGGAGGGAGTACGAAAAGCATCGAGAGAACGGCGACAATCGAACAGAGTATGACGATTCCCGGTCGACGATGCCGTGTGAGATACGTTACGGCTGTCATAGGTTTTTCCTCTCTTGTTGTTTTCACAACGTAGGAGAGGAAACAGCTCGCGCGGTTGCGCTCAGATTTCCTGAACGTTACCCGATGACCGCCCGTGTAACGTGAAAATTACGCGCGGCCGAGCCGGTGACAGCTATGCGTGGCCGCCCAGCATGGCGATGCCGAATCCGAGCGCCACGCAGGCGAGCGGCACCGCGACCGTGGCAGCGCCATAGCCCAGGGCCATGGCGAAACGGCGTTTGCGAATCAGCGACAGCACCTCGTTGATCGCCGACGAGAATGTTGAGAATCCGCCGAGGAACCCCACAACGAACGTCATTACCGTGCCCATATCAACCGACTGCGCATAGTACGACATCATGGCGATGCCGGCGCACAGGGAGGCGACGCCGTTGATGACGAGCGTGGCCAGGGGGAAGCTGTGGTTGCCGTCACGGTTCCAGCTGCGTTGGATCGACACGTCAAGCACATAACGGGCCATGGCGCCGATGCCGCCGAACAGGCAGATCATCCAGGTCATCAGCGCACCTCCCCTGTGGTCGGGTCGGCGACGAGCGGGATTTCCGCGGTGACCGGCTTGGGTTCGAAGCTGGGCAGAGGTGCGACGGGTTGCGATGACTGCGGCTGCGATTCGATTTTCGGCACCTGCCCGGTCTGCGCGACCTGCTGGGCGACCTGGGCCGCCTGCTGTGCCGCCTGCGCGGCCTCCAACGCGGCCTGCGCGGCCGAATGCGCCGCATCCGCCACCTTCACGTGGCGCACGCCCTGCGCGTCCGGCACGTTGTTCTGCACATTTTGCGCGGCCGGCACGTCCGATTCGCCCGAATCGGCCATGGGGACCGTCTGCGTAACACTCTGCGTAGCCGATACTGCAGTGTCGGTCATCTGGACGTCCTGCACGATGCCGTACGCGTCCGAATCGCCCGAATCGGACATTGAGGATACGGAAGCCGTGGAGGCATCGGCGATCGCGTTACGGACCCGCTTGCGTGTGCCGCGCGCCAGCAACGCCTGCATCAGCGCCACGCCAACCGCGGCCGCGATCAGACCGCCGGCGAAACTTCCCGCAAGATAGCCGAGCGCGCTGCCGAAACGCTGCTCGCGCATGCCTTCCATGGTTTCCAACATCACGCCGGACATCGTCGACAGTCCGCCAAGCAAACCAAGCCCGACGCCACGGCTGACGACCTGCCGCACCCTGCGGCGCAGCCACGACGCGGTCGCCATGTATTCGGTCAGCATCGCAAACAGGAAGCAGGCGAGCATATTCGACACGAACGTGCCCACCACGAACGGCGAACCGTTCACCGACGGCAGCAGCAGGTCCGTGGCACGACGGAACCCGACGCCGACGAAGCCGCCGACGAACACCACGAGATACATCAGACCATCGGCAAGAGGGTTGAATCGCGCCTGCATGCGTTTCATCGGCGCGAGCGGAATCTGCGGCGGATGCTTGGATGCGGCGGCACCGGACGGGCGCACATCCGCGCGCGCCACTTCGGCGACGTCGATCGACTGTGTGGCGGGATTCGGCTCATCACCCGCGTTTGGCGAGTCTGCCGCCCGTTGTTCTTGCGATTCCATCACGTTCCCCTTGTACTTGGCTTTCCGCGGACAGCGTCGTTCCGCCCCAGCCATACGGCAACGAGCTGGCCGCAGGTGCCGTCTTCCTAACCTTGTACGAGTCTACACGTGCATTGCAACCAAACATCGAACATGTCCGATTCGGTGGATAACTGTGGATAACTTCGGGTGGCCCTAGACGTCTACGAATGGTTATGGAAGACAGTAAGGCCGCGTCAGACGGACACGTCGCACAGCCGCCGCATCGCATGCCGTGCGTCGCTTTCGTCCTCGCCGCTGAACAGCACGACCAGATAGTCGCCGGCACGCAGCCGCGTATCGCCATGCGGCACGATCTGCCGTTCGCCGCGACGCAGGCCAATCACCAGACAGCCGTACGGCCAGCGCACGTCACGCATCAGCTTGCCGTCCGCGGTCGCGCCCATTTCCACAGGCAGTTCCATGATGCCGTTGTCGATGCGATTGGCGATTGCCGTCGTGCCGCCTTGCGCGCGCATGTACCGTTCCAGCAGCTCGCCGTAGATCGGTTTCGTACGCAGCAGGTCGGAGACGAGCAGCGCGATGAACGCGACGGCGGCGACCGGCAGCATGTGCGTCAACGTGCCGGACATTTCCACGGCCAGCAGAATCGACGTGATCGGTGTTTTCACGGACGCGGCCAGCGTGCCCGTCATCACGCATACCGAGAAAATCGCCACGGAATCGGACGGCAGGTTGCCGAACTGGCGCAACGTCTCGCCGCAGATACCGCCGGCGAGTGAGCCAACCGCGAGAATCGGCATGAAAATGCCGCCGGGAGCGCCTGAACCGAAGCTGGTGGAGGTGAACAGCACTTTCGCCACGAACAGCACGCACAGCATGCCCAAGCCGACGCGCGCATGCTCGGCCATGGCGATCAGGTTCGAGCCGCCGCCGAGCACGTCAGGCAGCCAAATGCCGATTGGCAGCGCGAGTGCGATCGCGATCAAAGGGCGGCTCCATGCGGGAAGCTTGCCGTACAGCGTTTGGAAGCCGAGCAGCGAACGGTTCATCAGCGAACCAACCAAACCGGCCACCAATCCCAGCGGAATCAGCCACCCGTATTCGCCGAGCGGCAGTTGGCCGATGGTGCCGAAGTCAAGCACCGGACGCAGGCCGAAACAGTATTTCGATACGAAATCGGCGGTCAGGGACGCGGCGGTGGCGCCCATCAGAATCGCGGGCGAAAAACTGCGATGCACCCCTTCCAAAGCGAACATCATGCCGGACAGCGGTGCGCTGAACGCGGCGGACAGGCCGGCCGCGGCACCGGCGGTGACCAGATAATGCTCCTGCATGTCCTCACGTTTCTTGCCGCGCAGCCGGTGCGATAGGAACTGCGCGCCCGATGCGCCGATTTGGATGGACGGTCCTTCGCGGCCGAGCGAGAGGCCGAAGAGCGATCCGAGCAGGCCTCCGATGAAGCGAACCGGCAGAATCGTCTGCCATCGCATTTTCAGGCCGCAGATCACCACGCCGTTGGTTTGCGGAATGCCGCTGCCGCCGGCCATCGGCTCTTTTTTGACCATCCATGCGATGGCGAGCGCGGCTGCGATTGCGGCGACCGCCCACGGTGCGACCAGCCACGGGGTTTCGCGGATGCGCGCGTAGATCCAGCGCGCGGTGTCGGTGCCGTATTCGATGCCGAGACGGTAGAGGACGACGAGGAAGCCGGAAATCAGGCCGACGAGAATGCCGGCAGCGGCCATCTTCCATTTCAGGTGGTCGAATCGCGGGACCAGTTTGCTGAACCTGTCAAACCTGTCGAACCTGTCGTTAGGCGGCATTGCAGTCATCGCACTCCCCTTTTCCGTTCCTCCGCCGCGCACCCCGTCGGTGTGTATGCGGTGTGCGTCATACGCGAACGCCATCGCACGCACCATACGCAAAGTGCCGGCAGGCACAGGCCCACCGGCACTTGTCATTGACGTTCGTTGCCGACGTTCATATCGACGAATCAGCCGAATCAGCTTCAGTCGATCAGCGAGTTGATCTGGATGATGTGGTCGCGCTGCGGGCCGGTGCCGATCACGGAAATGCGGCAGCCGGACAGTTCCTCAAGACGCTTGACGTAATCCTGGCAGGTCTTCGGCAGATCGTTGAAGTCATGGACCTGGGAAATGTCCTCGTCCCAACCCGGCATGGACTCGTAAATCGGCTTCGCGGCGGCGAACTCGGCCTGGTCGGTCGGCATATCGTCGCGACGCTCGCCGTTGACGTCGTACGCCACGCACAGCGGGATTTCCTTGAGGCCGGTGAGCACGTCGAGCTTGGTGAGCACGATGTCGGTCAGGCCGTTGACCTGGGCCGCGTAACGGTTGACGACCGCATCGAACCAACCGCAGCGACGCGGGCGACCGGTGGTCACGCCGTACTCGTGGCCTTGGGCGCGCAGCCAATCGCCTTCCTCGCCGAACAGTTCGGTCGGGAACGGGCCTTCGCCCACGCGGGTCACATACGCCTTGGAGACGCCGATCACGCGGGTGATCTTGGTCGGGCCAACGCCGGTGCCGGTGCAGGCGCCGCCGGCGGTCGGGTTGGAGGAAGTCACGAACGGGTAGGTGCCGTGGTCCACGTCGAGCATGGTGGCCTGGCCGCCTTCGAACAGCACGGTCTTACCCTCGTCGAGCGCCTTGTTGAGCACCAGGGAGGTGTTGGCCACGTACGGCTTCAGGCGTTCGCCGAGCTTGAGCAGCTCGTCGGTGGTCTCGTCCACGTCGATCGGGCGACGGTTGTACAGCTTGACGAGCATCTGGTTCTTCTGATGCAGGCTGGCCTCGACCTTGTCATGCAGGTGCTCCGCGTTGAACAGGTCGTGCACGCGGATGCCCACGCGGTTGATCTTGTCGGCGTATGCCGGGCCGATGCCACGGCCGGTGGTGCCGATCTTGTGCTTGCCGAGGAAGCGTTCGGTCACCTTGTCGAGCACGCGGTGATACGGGGCGATGATGTGCGCGCTTTCGCTCACCAGCAGTCGGGAGCAGTCCACGCCACGGCTTTCAAGGCCGTCGATCTCCTGGAACAGCACTTCCGGATCGACGACGACGCCGTTGCCGATGACAGGGGTGGTGTTGGGGCTGATGATGCCGGACGGCAGCAGATGCAGCGCATACGATTCGTCGCCGACCACCACAGTATGGCCAGCGTTATTGCCGCCGTTGAAGCGGGCCACGTAGTCGACCTTCGTGCCGATCAGATCCGTTGCCTTGCCTTTGCCCTCGTCTCCCCACTGGGCACCGATCAAAACAATTCCAGGCATGTTGTTGCACCTCCGTGCGTACGCGATTCTGCCTTAAGCCTTGCGCCTAAAGCCTTACAAAGGTTACTCTTCACCCTCTACCGGGTCTGAGGGATGCTCACGGCTCCGGACCGACCGTAATCGGATTGCAACCGGTCCGAAAAACAGACCAGAAAACGCCCGAAAACAGTTCGAAAGACCGTTGGCTAGTTCAGCGCGCGCCCGGCACTGCCGAGCTGCTTGCATGCTTCGACCACACGCGCGGCCATCGCGGATTCAGCTTCACGACCCCAGGATCGCGGATCGTACAGCTTCTTGTTGCCCACCTCACCGTCGATTTTGAGCACCGAATCATAGTTGGAGAACATGTGACCGGCCACCGCACGGCTGAATGCGTACTGCGTATCGGTGTCGATGTTCATCTTCACCACGCCGTAGCTCACGGCCTGCGCGATCTCCTCCGGCGCGGAGCCGGAACCGCCGTGGAACACCAGGGCGAACGGCTTACCGGGAGCGACATCCAGCGAGTGCGCGGGGTCGGGCATTTCGCCGGCCTTGATCGCGAGCGCGACCGTGGTCTGGATTTCGTCGAGCAGTTCGGGGCGCAGTTTCACCACGCCCGGTTTGTATGCGCCGTGCACGTTGCCGAAGGTGAAGGCGGCCATGTAGCGTCCGCGCTCGCCGAGGCCGAGTCGTTGCGCGACGGTGATGCCTTGCGCGGGCGTGGAATACAGTTTGTCATTGATTTCGGCGCTGTGCCCGTCTTCTTCGCCACCGACCGCGCCGATTTCGATTTCCAGCACGGTGTGCGCGGCTTGGGATTTGTCGAGCAGTTCTTCTGCGATGTCGAGGTTTTCATCCAGCGGCACTGTGGAACCGTCCCACATGTGTGACTGGAAGGTCGGTTCCTGACCGTGCTTCACCTGTTCGACTTCATGGTCGAGCAAGAGGCGCACCCATTCGTCCAAATACTGTTTGGCGCAGTGGTCGGTGTGCAGGGCGATGGTGATGTTGGGGTATTTCGCCGCGACTTCGTGCGCGAAGGCTGCGAAGGCAAGCGAGCCGGTGACGCGGTCGTTGACGCGTTGCCCGGAGAAGTAGGCGGCGCCGCCTACGGAGACTTGGATGATGCCATCGGATTCCGCCTCGGCGAAACCCTGGAGTGCGGCGTTCAGGGTCTGCGTGCTGGTCACATTGATCGCGGGATAGGCGTAACCGCCGCGGCGTGCGGCGTCCAGCATTTGCGCATAACGTTCCGGCGTTGCAATAGTCATGCCTCCATTATCGCCCAACCCTATCCCACTTGTCATGTGACAACATTCGCCATCTTTCCTTTCCGTTTTCCCAACCGTCCGCTCCATATCCAGGTCGCCCGCCCCACTAGAGCCATATGCCGAGCGTTTTCGTCTCATATCCCGACACTTGCGGGACCGACCAATAAACATGGCGAAACCATTGCGATCGTTCCATCGGAAGTCATAGAATGTCCACCGGATCGCGCGACGAAGAGCCCAACCGGGTGTTCCCGCACGGGCATGCCGCCGCACGTAGATGTTGCGACCAATACCCGCGAGGAGGCTTGATGCACCAGGTTTTCGCCATCTTCCTTCGAGACGTGAAACGCATTCTGAAGAACCCCGTGGCGCTCGTCGTCACGCTGGGTGTGGCCATCATCCCATCACTGTACGCATGGTGCAATATCCTCGCCAACTGGGACCCGTACGCGAACACGGGCAACATCCAAGTCGCTGTGGCGAACGAGGACAAGGGCACAACCTCCACGCTGGTCGGCCATCTCGACGCTGGCCAGCAGACCGTCAACCAGCTTAAGAAGAACCATCAGCTCGGCTGGCGTTTCGTTCCCAAGCAGCAAGCCATCGAAGGCGTGGAATCCGGCAAATACTATGCGGCGATCGTACTGCCGGAAGACTTCAGCTCCAGACTAATCGGCACCGTCACCGGTAAAGGCGACCGACCGTCGATCACGTACTACATCAACGAAAAGCTGAACGCGATCGCGCCGAAAATCACCGATACGGGCGCGACCACGATCGACGAGCAGATCAACACCACTTTCGTTTCCAGCGTGGCCGACGCCGTGGCAAAGGAAGTGAAGGAGGCAGCGGGAGAAACCACCGGCAGCGTGAAAAGCGCGCAAAGCGACGTCGTCAACGATCTGACCGACACCATCAACCAGCTCGACACCCGCTCCACGCTCGACAAGGCCCTCACCACCATCGATTCGGCCAAACAGTCCAACATCGCGCTCACCTCGGAAATCACCAACTCGCTTGACACCGTCGGCAAGGCGTCCGACTTGCTGAGCGAGACGCGCACACAAACCGAACGATTCTCGAACACACTGGTCGGAGCGCTCGACAACGGCAGCACGCAACTGTCCGGCCTGCAGGTCAACGTGAGCAATGCCACCGGCACCGTGCTCAGCGGACTGAACACCACGCAGGACGCGCTCGACCAAGTGTCCAGCACCATGCATCACGTCAACACCACCACCGGCAATGTGCTCGACGACGTGGAGAAGGCGTTGCAGGCCAGCCAGCTGGATCCGAACAGCCAAACGTATAAGGATCTTTCCGCGCAGCTCGCCGAAGCCCGCAAACAGCTGACGTTCCAGCAGCAGCGCATCGACGCCTTCGATCAGGACACCACGGCTGCGATCAACGCGGGGAAGAACACCGCGAACGGGTTCAACGACGATGTCACCACGCTGGCGAAGAACGGCACGGCGTCGATGGCGAGCGCACGCACGACCATCACCGGCACGGTCATGCCGAATCTCAACACCGGGCTCGATACACTCAGCCTGGCCAATGGGTCGCTGTCCGGCACGCTTACCACGCTGCAAAGCACGCTGGAACAGGGCAACGGGCTGCTCGACCAGTTGTCGCGCACCGTGGCCCAAACGAACACCACCATTGCTGGCACGCAGACGCAGCTCGCCAATCTCGCCAAACAGCTCAACACCACGCGCACCGATGTGGCCGCGTTGAGCAGTTCGGCGATGTTCCAGCAGCTTTCCCAAGCGCTCGGACTTGACGCGAGCGAGGTCGGCTCGTTCGTGGGCGAGCCGGTGCATTTGGACGAACAGGTCCTCTACCCGGTCAAAAACTATGGTTCCGCGGTCACGCCGTTCTACACGAATCTTGCGCTGTGGGTCGGCGGATTCGTGCTCGTCGCGATCTACAAGCTTGAAGTGGACCGCGATGAGAAGATCCGCATGTACACGCCACGCCAAGGCTATATGGGCCGTTGGCTGCTGTTCGTCACGGTCGGATTCCTGCAGGCGATCATCGCCACGATCGGCGATCTCGAGCTGGGCATCCAATGCGAGCATCCGTTCCTGTTCATCCTCGCCGGCATTTTCGCCTCGTTCGTCTACGTGAACATCATTTACGCGCTCGCCGTGGCGTTCCGGCATATCGGCAAGGCCGTCGCCGTGATTCTGGTGATCATCCAGATTCCGGGCGCGGCAGGCCTCTACCCCATCGAGATGATGCCGGAATTCTTCCGCCGTCTGAAACCGTTCCTACCGTTCACCTACGGCATCAACGCGATGCGCGGGCCGATCGGCGGCATGTATGCCAACCATTATTGGATCGACATGCTCTCGCTGTTCTGGTATCTGCCTGTGGCGCTGTTCATCGGCTTGGTGGTCCGCAAGCTGGCGTTGAACCTCAACCGCCTGTTCGACAACCGTCTGGCGGACACTGATCTGATGATCACCGAACATAACGAAGGCACGGTGGAACCGTTGCGGCTCACCGAGACCGCGCAGCAGATCGCCGAGGAGTTCCCCGAACTCGCCCGCAGACGGGCGATTCATTTCTTCCGCCTGTACCCGCGCCTGGTGCGTTGGGGATTCCTCGCGCTGGCGGTACTGCCGTTCGTGTTCCTGCTATTGCTATTCATCACGCACATGAAGCTCGCCATGCTGCTCGGTTGGATCATTTCGATCATCGCCATCGACACGTATCTCATCGTGGTGGAGTATCTGCGCGAACGGTATGCGAATTATCTGGGCGAGGAAGCGATGAGTGCGGAAGAGTTCCGCAGCGCGATCCTGCACGAGAACCTGCTGTTCCGGCCGGGCATGCATTACAAGCCGATGCATGCCGTACGTACGAGGCTGTATGAGGTTGCGCATGGTGGTTTGGCCGGACATGCGACTGAACATGCGGCTGAGTATGCGGCTGGAAACACGGACGGAAATGCTGGCAGGAGTCTGCGTGAGGAGGGGAACGAACAGTGAAAATGATCTGGGGCATCTTCAAGCGGGACATGTGCCATGCCACCCGCAACGTGATCGCCGTGATCGTCTCGATGGGCCTGGTGGTGGTGCCGGCGCTGTACGCCTGGTTCAACATCGCGGCCAGCTGGGACCCCTACGGCAACACCAAGGCATTGAAGGTCGCCGTGGCCAATAACGACAAGGGTTACAAGTCGGATCTCATACCGGTGCGCGTCAACGTGGGCGAAACCATCATCAGCACACTGCACGCCAACGACCAGCTGGACTGGCAGTTCGTGAAAAGCGACAAGGCAATCGACGGGGTGAAATCCGGCGAATACTATGCGGCGATCGTAATTCCGAAAGGTTTCAGCGCCGACATGATGACGCTGTTCTCCCCCGACATCAAACACGCGCAGCTCAAGTACTATCTGAACGAGAAAATCAACCCGATCGCCCCGCATATCACCGATCAGGGCGCGACAACCGTGGTCAACACGATCGACAAAACCTTCGCCAAAACGATTGCGCAAGTCGGACTCGACCTGGCCTCAAGCATCCTACACTATTCGCAAAGCCCGCAAATGGCCGAATACATGCGCAACCTCAACGGCAATCTCACCACCACGGCGGATACGCTGAGCGGCGCATCGCAGCAGGTGACGTCGTATTCGCAGCTGCTCGGCTCGGCGAACGACATCGTGGATTCCACGGGCAAACTGCTCGCCTCGGCGACCAAAGCGGGCAAACAGGCCCAGAACGCATTGAAACAAGGCAAATCAGGTGCCACGTCGTTCACTTCGGCAGGTGCGAACGTCACCTCCTCGGTGAACACCGCGCTCGACCAGGTGTCAGGCGCGTTCGACCAAGTAGCTGCCAAGGTGAACAAGGCTTTCGACGCGATCGGCAAGGGCTCAGACACCGCAGCCAGCCAGTTGGCAACGTTGAGCGAACAAATCTCCAGCGGCGAATCGCTGTACGACACGTACATCACAAGCCTCAACCACATGCGCGAATCGGTGGAACAACTACCGGACAGTGATTCCGCGAAACAGGCGCTGCTGGAAGCCATCGACCGGGAGATCACGCTGCTGGAAGCCGCCAAAGGCGATTCGCAGAAGCTCGCGCAGCAGCTGAAAGACGCTTCCACGCAGGTCACGCAGGATACCGCAGCCGCGGAAAGCTCCCGCAAGGAGATCCTGAACCGCATCACCTCCGCGAAGCAGTCGATCAGCAATGTGCGCGACGATTACGCCACGAACGTCAAGCCGAAAATCGACGCGCTCGCCTCCACAGTCAGCACGCTGATCTCCCAAACCGACAGCATGATCACCCAGCTGAGCGGCACCGCCGACGGTCTGGACGATGTGACGGGCGATGTGGGGACGAATGTGACGTCCATCCGTTCCACGCTCGGCGCGATCGCGAAGAAACTCGACTCGTCGGCAGCGACGGTGAAGGAGCTGATCACGAAGCTGGAGACGGGCGGAAACGCCGGTGACGGCAACAGCGATGGTGGCGACGGTGACAACGACGCCGATTCGGGCGAATCGGACGAACTACGTGCACTGGCCACCGCCAACGCGTCCACACTGTCCACGCTGATTTCCGCGCCCGTCGCACTGCATCGCGTCTCGGTGTACCCGATCGCGAACTACGGTTCGGCCATGGCGCCGTTCTATACGATCCTGTCAATCTGGGTGGGTGCGATCATCCTGTGCGCCATGCTGAAAGTGACGATTTCGGACCGCGAGAAGGCGCATGTGCTGGGCTTGGGCGACACGCTGCCGCGCATCGCCGGCCCGTCCGGCCCGGGGAACGCCTCACGTTGGGGACTGCGCCTCGACCACGAGTATTTCGGACGGTACGCGATCTTCGCACTGCTCGCGTTGCTGCAGGGCACACTGGTTTGCCTGGGTGACACGTATTTCCTTGGCGTGCAGGCGAATCATGCGCTGCAGTTCCTTGCCGTGGGGTGGCTTGCCGCGCTCGTGTTCTCGAATATCGTGTATACGCTGACCGTGTCGTTCGGCGATATCGGCAAGGCCGTGGCCGTGGTGCTGCTGGTGATGCAGGTCGCCGGTTCGGGCGGTACGTTCCCTATCGAGACGCTGCCGAAGTTCTTCCAAATGCTCTACCCGTTCCTACCATTCCCGCACGCCATCGATGCCATGTACGCCGCGATGGCCGGATCATACGGCAATGAGTACCTGCTTGACATGGTGTATCTCGCCTTGTTCCTGATTCCTTCGCTGCTGCTGGGATTGGTGTTGCGCAAGCCGGTGATCCGGTTGAACAACTGGGTGAGCCGCAATCTGGAGTCCACCAAGGTGATGTGACGAGGCGGATTTGAACGGGCTGGTTTGAGCCGGTTTAGATCGGTTTCGGCTGGTACACGTGAACGCGCTGCCCGCCATCATCGACGACCTGAAAACCCAAAGCCACGAATTCGTCACCATCGACCAGCCGGCAAAAACCTAAGCTAGCGTGGAGGCGTAGGGCATTGTCCTGCCCAGTCACTTCCCTTACGTACCGCTGCGCCATCCCGGCGCTCCTCTGCGCCGCCACTACCCCACATGTCGCCTCCTCACGCACCAACAAGTGTCCGATCCCCCGAATCAGCCACCCACGCGTCATCCGGTCACCCCAGGTTGTCCGATTCGGGAGAAACCGACACTCAGGGGCACCGTGCAAACCACACGTTGATCAGAGAACCGGCAACCACCAGCACAACACCGATCCAGAACGGCATGCCCAGCGCCACGCCCAACAGAAGCGTGCTAGAAGCCGTGGAAAACAGCGGAGTCGCGTACGAACCAATCGCAAGCGTTTCCATACTGCCGTGCAACATGCCGTATCCCCAGCACGCGTAGCCGCCCGAAATCGAAGCGGCGCACGCAATCAGCGCAGCATATCCACCGATGCCGGGCGCCGTGTCCGGCAAACCGTCTCCCGAAACGAAATGGATGGTCCACAGTACAACGGCCACACAGCAGAAGAAAATCGTC
>OLPL01000686.1_pt1 | contig 24496 bp, 20 predicted proteins | sample 1673211 | NCBI WGS metagenome assembly OLPL01 (sample SAMEA3136766, study PRJEB25190) | human gut metagenome | reverse complement strand
TAGTTAAGATTCCGAGACTTCCATTTGATAAATTTATTACTGCAAAGAGAACCCTTACTACTCAGATGAAGGCAACAGGTGAGGTTATGAGTATCTGCCATAACTTCGAAGGTGCCCTGATGAAAGCCATCCGTTCTCTTGAACAGCACGTAGACAGCCTGATGTCCTATGATTTCACACAGCTTACAGACGAGGAACTCCTTGCAGAGCTGGAAATCGTAGATGACCGCAGAATCTGGAAGATTGCAGAAGCAATCCGTCGTGGTATGCCACAGTCCATGCTTCACGACATCACAAAGATTGATATCTGGTTCATCGATAAGATTGCAATCCTTGTAGGCATGGAAAATGCTCTTAAGACCAGAAAGCTCACAAAAGAGCTTCTCCTTGAAGCAAAACGCATGGAATTCCCGGACTACATCGTTGCACGTCTAACAGGCAAGACAGAAGAAGAGATTAAAGCTCTTCGTGAAGAATATCAGATTAAAGCGGCATATAAGATGGTTGATACCTGTGCTGCAGAGTTTGCGGCAGCAACACCATATTACTATTCTGTATACGGCGATGAAGGCACAGAGAATGAAGCAGTAGCAACACCGGATAAAAAGAAAATCCTGGTACTTGGTTCCGGTCCGATCCGTATCGGCCAGGGTATTGAGTTCGACTTCTGTTCCGTACACTGTACATGGGCATTTGCAAAAGAAGGCTATGAAACCATCATCATCAACAACAACCCGGAAACAGTTAGTACAGACTTTGATATTGCAGATAAACTGTATTTCGAGCCTTTGACACCGGAAGATGTTGAGAATGTAGTAAATATCGAGAAACCGGACGGAGCAGTTGTACAGTTCGGTGGTCAGACAGCTATCAAATTAACAGAAGCACTGACAAAGATGGGCGTTAAGATTCTCGGAACATCTGCGGAGAACGTAGATGCAGCAGAGGACCGTGAGCTCTTTGATGAGATTCTTGAAAAATGCGAGATCCCGAGACCAAAGGGACAGACAGTATTTACTGCTGAGGAAGCTAAGAAAGCAGCAAATGAGCTGGGTTATCCTGTTCTGGTTCGTCCTTCCTATGTACTTGGTGGTCAGGGCATGAGAATCGCTGTAAGCGATGAGGACGTAGAAGAGTATATCGGTGTGATCAACCAGATCGCACAGGAGCACCCGATCCTTGTTGATAAATACCTGATGGGTAAGGAAATCGAAGTAGATGCTGTATGCGATGGCGAGGATATCCTGATTCCTGGTATTATGGAACATATCGAGCGTGCCGGAATCCACTCCGGTGACAGTATTTCCGTATACCCGGCTAAGACCATCAGCGAGAAAGCAAAAGAGACAATTGCAGAATACACCAGACGTCTTGCAAGAGCACTGCATGTTATCGGTATGATCAACATCCAGTTCATTGTTCTTGGAGATGATGTATATGTGATCGAGGTTAATCCTCGTTCCAGCCGTACTGTACCGTACATCAGCAAGGTAACAGGAATTCCGATCGTTCCTCTTGCAACGAAGGTAATCCTTGGATACAAGCTGAAAGACATGGGCTATGAACCGGGACTTCAGCCGGAAGCAAAACACTATGCGATCAAGATGCCTGTCTTCTCATTTGAGAAGATCCGCGGTGCTGATATCAGTCTTGGACCGGAAATGAAGTCAACAGGTGAGTGCCTTGGTATTGCTGAGACATTCAATGAAGCGCTTTACAAAGCATTTATCGGAGCAGGTATCCGTCTTCCGAAACATAAAAACATGATCATCACTGTTAAAGACGAAGACAAACAGGATATCATCCCGATCGCAAGAAGATTCGAAGCACTTGGATACAGAATCTATGCTACACTGGGAACTGCAAAAGTCCTCAAAGAAAACGGAATCAAAGTTATCCGTACAAATAAGCTGGAGCAGCCTGCACCGAACCTTATGGATCTTATCCTTGGTCATAAGATCGACGTTGTCATCGATACTCCACCACAGGGTGTAGAGCATCAGAAAGATGGTTTCGTCATCAGACGTAACGCCATCGAGACAGGTGTCAATGTCCTTACTTCTCTGGATACAGCAGAAGCACTGGCAACCAGCCTTGAGAATACAGACCTGAACAATTTATCTCTTATTGATATTGCTACGATTGCAAGAAGATAAAGAACTGATAAATAATATGAAATGATGAAAAGCAGCCGTAATTTTCTCTGTCGGAGAAAAGGCGGCTGTTTTTATCTTATAGAATCAGCAGGAAAAATACAGATTACAGTTGTATCAGTGGCATGGTGTGTAATATAATCATATGAGTATTTACAGTGAGTCAGATAGATATATGTGGGTCTTTTGCATTACTTATTATCTGGCAGAAACCTGTCTGATCCGGTTGAAAATCGTTGTAAATAAGAATAACAACAAAAAAGAAAACAGGAAGGGAAAGATTATGGATTTTATTGAACTGTTAAAGGTCATTTTCCTTGGGATCGTAGAGGGAATCACAGAATGGCTCCCGATCAGCAGTACCGGACATATGATCCTGGTGGATGAGTTCCTGAAACTGAATGTGACAGAGGATTTTAAGAATCTGTTTTTCGTAGTGATTCAGCTTGGCGCGATCCTCGCGGTTGTAGTTCTCTACTGGAACAAATTGTGGCCGTTTTATATCAGACCAATTTCAAAGAAACAGCAGGCAGTGCTTAACAGGCATGGTGCAGTATCCAGAGGAATTCTTACTTTTGTGGAGAAGTTCTGTGATAAAGAGAAATGGGTACTCTGGTTTAAAATTATAGTAGCCTGTATACCGACGATTGTTATCGCGCTTCCGTTTAATGATGTCATTGAAGAGAAATTTAATAACTATGTAGTAGTTGCCATTGCACTGATTGTATATGGTATCCTCTTCATTGTCATTGAGAATTATAACAAGAGAAGAAGACCAACCTGTACAAATCTGGAAAATCTGTCATTTAAGACTGCATTCATCATCGGTCTGTTCCAGGTACTCTCCGTAGTTCCGGGTACATCCCGTTCAGGTTCCACCATTATCGGAGGTATTCTTGCAGGAACCTCCCGTACAGTAGCAGCAGAATTTACCTTTTTCCTGGGAATTCCGGTCATGTTCGGAGCCAGTCTTCTGAAAATCCTGAAATTCGGTTTTTCTTTCACAGGAACAGAGGTGATGATCCTGATCGTGGGAATGGTAGTGGCATTTGTAGTTTCCATTATCGCGATCAAGTTCCTGATGGGATACATAAAGAAACATGACTTTAAGGCATTCGGATGGTACAGAATCGCACTTGGTATTCTGGTGCTTGGATACTTTATCGGAAAAACACTTCTTGGTTGTAAATAATGTATAAGAAAAGCCCTGCTGTATAAGCGGCATGTACGTCATAAGCGTATATCCCGGACAGCAGGGCTTTTTATTATGTTACAGGTTTCTTATATGCAGATCATTTCGCCGGTATAAGAGGTATCATAACCTGTCAGATGATGAATCTCAGTTTTGAAATCTTCAGACTGTACAATTTCCACAAGAGCAGAGAACCCCGGCTTTCTCACAGATTCCGCAGGAATTGCCAGATACATCTGCATATCAGTCACAGGGACGAAATCAAGTCCCGGAAAGTAACGTGCGATCATTTCTTCTCCAAAAGCAACATTCGCTCTGTGCTCAAAAACAGCAGATGCAGATGACATATCAGAGACAGCTTCATTTCTGTATCCGCTGATTTTTTCAGAAGAGATTCCCTGTTCTTTTAACAGACGGTCCAGATAAACCCTGCGGGCACTTCCCTTTTCACGATTCATAAAAACAACTTTCGGATCCGTCAGGTCCTCCACAGAAGAAATCTTTTCAGGATTTCCGGCTGGTACATAGAAGCCGACAGAGTATTTATATAAAGAAAGAAGTATCAGCGGGATTCCGGGAACCAGGTGACGGATATCATCTATATCCAGACTGGTAGCAGCGATATGTGCCTTTTCGAAATACAGGGAATAAAGTCCGTTATAGTCATTCATATGAGACTGCAGGACAGGAAGGCCATCAGGATGAGCGGACATTTTGCCGAGAAGAAGCTCCAGGGCGGCAGAAGTCTGGCCGCCTAAAATGATACCACTGGAATGAAGCAGATAATCTCTCTTCAACAGAGAGCTCTCAGGTTCAAAATTAACAGAAGTGTATGGAATATCCTGCCCGCTTTCGGAATTGCCGGAACTGCTTCTGTTAAGATACTGTGTCAACTGCTCTTCGCTGACCCTGAGTTGTTTTCCGATTTTGGAAGATTCCAGCTCACCGCGCTTGATAAGTTCATAGACCGTTGTCTTTTTGATCTTCAGACGGTCTGCGACCTCCTGAGCTGTGTAAAGTTTATTCATCAATACCTACCATGACATTAGTAGCCTTGATCACTGCATAAGCATCAGAACCTACTTTCAGGTTTAATTCTTCAACTGCTGCACAGGAGATGGTTGCTGTGATAATGTTTCCACCGCCGATATCAATAGAAACGATGGAGTTTACAGCTCCGTTATTGATACTTACTACTTTCCCTTTTAACTGATTACGTGCACTTAATTTCATGATAATTACCTCACTGTTTATTATTTTTTTCTATAGATTTATCGTTACTGTTCACACTCCACTATCCCGCGAGGTGTTTTGGCATGGATATGCCAAAATCCCGAGACATACAAGCCAAAATTCCATTGCCACAGGCAATCTGGAATGAATTTTGGCTGCGTTACTGAGAACGGAGTGAACAGTAACGATTTATCTGATACCCGATCAAAGGCCGGAAAGTTGTTTTTGCCGGTAAAAATAAGGCTTTCGACCTTTTATCATTTACATGATAACATATACAAATAAAATTGACAAGAATACAAAAGTTTTGTACAATAGATACAAAAGGAAACAAAACTGAATAAAACAAAACGAAACTAAATGAAAGGCGGTAAAAATATGAGAAAGAAATTAATTGCAGCAATGATGGCAGGAGTACTGAGTGCAGGAATGTTCAGCACAGGAGTTTTCGCAGCAGATACAGATTTAAAAGGTGAAGTCAACACATTCATCGCAGCAAGCTTAAGCAATGCAATGGAAGAAATCCAGAAAGACTTCAATGAGACATATCCTGATGTTGAAATCCTCTACAATGCAGACAGCTCAGGTACATTACAGACACAGATCGAAGAAGGCGCACGCTGTGATATCTTTTTCTCAGCAGCTGATAAACAGATGAATGCTCTGATAGACGAAAATCTGGCTAAGAAAGATACTGTAGAAGATATCCTTGAGAACAAAGTCGTTCTGATCAAACCTAAGGATGGGGAAACAAAAGTTACAGGATTCGAGAACATCACAGATGCAGCCAACATCGCACTTGCAGGTGACAGCGTTCCTGTTGGACAGTATTCCAGAGAAATTTTCGACAATCTTGGAATTACAGATGAAGTAAATAAGATGGAAATCAATGAAGGTAAAAATGTATCTGAAGTTCTTGCTGCAGTAAGTGAAGGAAGTAATGAGATCGGTATCGTTTATGCTACAGATGCAGCTTCCGTTGCAGATAAAGTAGACGTTATCGCAGAAGCTCCGGCAGATGCACTGAAGACACCTGTTCTCTATCCGGTAGGCCTTATCGAAGACAAAGAGGCATCTGAAGATGATACAGCAGCTGCAGAAGCATTCCTTGAGTACATCAAATCTGACGACGCTATGAAAGTATTCGAGAAATACGGATTCACAGCATACAAAGCAGATGATGCTTCCGAAACAGATGATAAAGATGCAGAAGCAACAGAAACAAATGCTGAGACAGAGACAACAGAGGAAGCTAAATAAGAATGAGTGAATTTCTGGCAGAAATAAACTGGAGTCCTTTATGGATTTCACTGAAAACAGGTTTCGCGGCTACTGTGATCGCGTTCTTTCTGGGGATATTCTTTGCGAGACTGGTAATGAAGATGAAACCTGTTTCCAGAGGCATACTGGATGGTATCCTGACCATGCCTCTGGTACTTCCCCCGACAGTGGCCGGTTTCATTCTGCTTCTGCTGTTCAGTCTGAGACGTCCGTTCGGGGCATTTCTGCTGGATAATTTTGATATTAAGATCGTACAGACCTGGAAGGGCTGCGTAATCGCAGCATCTGTAATTGCGTTTCCGCTGATGTATCGAAATGCACGCGCTGCATTTGAACAGGTGGATGTGAATCTGATCGCAGCAGGTAAGACACTTGGCATGAGTGACAGAAGAATCTTCTGGACAGTTGTCATGCCGACAGCAGGACCCGGAATCGCATCCGGTACAGTCCTTGCCTTTGCCAGAGCAATCGGAGAATACGGTGCTACATCCATGCTCGCAGGAAACATTCTTGGCAAGACCAGAACCGTTTCCGTTGCCATTGCTTCGGAGACTGCGGCAGGAAATTATGGCATGGCCGGTTTCTGGGTAGTTGTGATCTTGATCATTTCATTTGTGATCGTTGCGGCGATCAATATCGTTTCCGGTAAGGGAATGAAGATGGGCAGGTGGATGTAATGGCAGTCAGTGTGGATATTGAGAAGAAACTTCATGGCTTCACTCTGAAAGTAAAGCTGGAGAGTGATGGTTCTCCAATGGGGATCCTTGGAGCATCCGGAAGCGGAAAAAGTATGACTCTGCGCTGTATTGCAGGAATCCAGACACCGGACTCAGGAAGAATTGTTGTAAATGATAAAGTTCTTTTCGATTCAGAAAAGAAGATCAATCTGAAACCGCAGGAGAGGAAGGTTGGCTATCTTTTTCAGAACTATGCACTTTTTCCTACCATGACTGTAGAGAAGAATATCGCATGCGGATACAGAGGGGATAAGAAACATCTTAAGGCAAAAGTGGCAGATTACATAGAGCGCTATCAGCTTAACGGGCTGGAGAAACGTTATCCGGGACAGCTTTCCGGAGGTCAGCAGCAGCGTGTCGCACTGGCACGAATGATGATCGGAGAACCGGAAGTCATCCTTCTGGATGAACCGTTCTCAGCACTGGATGGATATCTGAAAGATATCATGCAGCGTGATATGCAGAACTTTCTTAATGAGTACACAGGTGATATGATTCTGGTCACTCACAGCCGTGATGAGGCTTACAAGTTCTGCGGACATCTGACAATTCTGGACAGTGGTCAGGCACTTACTACAGGAGAAACTAAGAAACTCTTTGAACGACCCGGTATTCTGCAGGCAGCCAGACTGACAGGGTGTAAAAATTTCTCAACTGTACAGAAAATGGGAAAACACAGTATTTATGCAGTGGACTGGGATCTGATGCTGCAGACCAAAGATGTGGTGCCGGATGATGTTACGCATGTGGGAATCCGCGGTCACTGGATGAAAGGTGCATCTGAAGGCGGAGAGAACCACATGGAAGTGGAAGTTATGGAATATATTGAAACGACCTTTGAACATCAGTATTTACTGAAGAACAAGAAAGGCGGAGACTGTCAGCCGGTTTGGTGGATGTGCCCCAAAGGAAATTTTGAGGAAGATCCGCATGCAAAAGTTCCGAAATATATCCATTTTCCAGAAGAGCATCTGATGCTGCTGAAAGAAGCGAAATAGAATATATAAGAAATAATAAAAAGCGTTGTATTTTCAACAGAGATTTCTGGTGAAGATATAACGCTTTTTTAACCGAATCAAGTAAGTCCCTGCGGAGCAGTTATTCGGTGTGGAATCGCATAGCCACGTAGCTGTAAGAGTCTGCCGGTTTGATCACGCAGCGGGATGTTATCAAATTGTCTGAGAAATCTATGACGGATGATTCTTAGAATATTTTATGTAGTCCACAACCATCATCGCCAGTTTAAATGTCAGTGCATCTTCAAACGCGCGGATATCCAGTCCGAATTTTCTCTGCAGCTTCTCAAAGCGGTACACCAGAGTATTTCTGTGTACATAAAGCTGTCTGGAAGTCTCGGAGAGATTCAGGTTATTTTCAAAGAAGGTACGGATGGTGATCAGGGTTTCTTCGTCAATAGAATCCAGAGTTTCCTCTTTGAAGATCTCGTCGATAAACATTTCACATATGGAAACAGGAAGCTGGTAGATTAGTCTGCCGATTCCAAGCTGGTTATATCCGAATACATTTTTATCTGCGTAGAAAATCTTGCCTACTTCAAGGGCTGTATGTGCTTCCTTGTATGCGTCTGGAAGCCTGGAAATATCCTCTGCCAGATTACTGTAGGCAACCCATGCGGAAGTCATTGCTTCTGTATTTAACATATCTACAAGCATATATGCAATTGATTCCAGATCCTCATAAGTTTCTGTAGACTGTAATTCTCTGATGATGATAATCCCTGTATCATCAATAGCTGTGATGAAATCTCTGGTACGGGCAGAGAAAATATTCCGGATCGTAGCGAGAGCGTTCTCATCCTTGGTCTGTTTGGTTTCCACAAGAAATACGGCACGCTGAACAGAAGTTGCAATGTGCAGTTTCTTGGCGCAGTTAAAGGCATCTACATCAGAATAACTACCAAGGAGAAGATTCTGCATAAAGGTATTCTTGTCGCTTTTCTCTGCATAGGCAGCCAGGAGACTCTGTACCTGGCATACAGCCAGCTCTCCGATGGTAGCAGTACTTTCTGCTTTTCCCCATACGATCAGAATATAGGAGATGGAATGGTTCTCCATGATCTTATACAGGCAGCAGCTTGTATTGGAAACACACAGGGCACTGCTTTGGCGAAATTCTTCCAGTTTTGATTCTGCAGGAAGTTTTTTATCACAGGTAGAGAGAAAGATATGGTTATCAGAATCCAGCAGACAGAAATCAATCTGGCTGATATTCTTCCAGTCTGTCAGGCATTTCTGTAAAATCTGTTGTATTTTCATTAGGTCAATCCTTTCTTTTGGGGTATGAGTCAGCTTATAGCAATCCTTGCAAATTGTCTGATCGAAGTAATCAGGCAGCCAATTCTATATTATAACATAAAAACCCGGGGAAAACTCCCCGGGTTTATTAAAGATTCCTGAAAATTAGTTGCAGATTGTAAGTTCTGTTTCTTTATCAAAGAAATGAGATTTTTCCATATCGAATGCGAATTTGATCGGATCACCGGTCTTAGCTGTTGTACGAGGATCAACTCGTGCTGTAACCTGAGTTCCGTTTACGTCGAAGTATAAGAATACTTCAGCTCCGAGAAGCTCGTAAACTTTAACTACGGATGTCATCGGTGCGCTTGGAGAAGCTTCGATGAACATCTGGGAATCATGGATATCTTCCGGACGGATACCGAGAACAACTGTTTTACCTACATAGCCGCCATCTTTAAGAGCTTTTGCTTTAGCAGCCGGGATAACCAGTTCATGCTCGCCAACTTTAGCGATAAGGTTGCCGCCTTTTTCGGAGATAACAGCGTCAAGGAAGTTCATCTGCGGAGATCCCATGAATCCTGCAACGAATAAGTTGCCTGGTTTCTGATACAGGTTCTGTGGTGTATCTACCTGCTGAACAACACCGTCTTTCATAACAACGATTCTGGTACCAAGAGTCATAGCCTCTGTCTGGTCATGTGTTACATAGATGATTGTAGCACCCAGTCTCTGATGGATCTTGGAAATCTCGATACGCATCTGTACACGAAGTTTAGCATCCAGGTTGGAAAGAGGCTCATCCATAAGGAATACCTTAGGATTACGTACGATAGCACGTCCCATAGCAACACGCTGTCTCTGACCACCGGAAAGAGCCTTCGGTTTACGATCAAGAAGTTTCTCAAGGTCAAGGATTCTTGCAGCTTCACGAACTGCTTTGTCGATCTCATCTTTCGGAACTTTACGAAGTTTCAGTCCAAATGCCATGTTATCATATACGGTCATATGAGGATACAGAGCGTAGTTCTGGAATACCATTGCGATGTCACGGTCTTTCGGCTCTACATCGTTCATAACTTTGTCACCGATCTTTAAGGTACCGCTGGTGATTTCTTCCAGTCCGGCTACCATACGAAGTGTAGTAGATTTACCACATCCGGAAGGTCCTACGAAAATGATGAATTCTTTGTCTTCGATTTCAAGGTTGAAGTCTTTAACGGCTTCAAAACCGTTTGGATATGTCTTATTAATGTGCTGTAAAGATAAACTTGCCATTGTAAATTCCCTCCAAAATATTAAGTAAGTTTTGCTCGTGTTTTGAACTGTTATCAGTATACTGGAATTTCCCGGAGGAATCCAGAGTTGAATCTTACAAAGATTTCGGAGGTTTCTTGACAGATTGACGAAAAGCCCGGGAAGGTTTGGCAATCTGACAAAAACTGGCGGGATTTATCATTAAAAATATTATAGAAGATAAATTTTTGACTGGCAAGAAAACTTTTTGGTCAGATATTTAATAACCGCTGTATTTTGATGGCAGAGGATAACGAAATCAATGCCATGATTGCGGTGGAAATCCTGAATCAGGTGGTCTTCGATGGCGAGGAGCCAGAAACCGGGCAAGTCGGATAGTGACAGTGATGGCGATTATAAGAGTGTTGTAATCTATCAGAGGTCTACAACGGATGCACTGGATAAATATGTCCGCATAGATGCTGTATACGTTTCTGTTGATGCTTGTGATGGCTGTGGAAGTGTTTGTACTTCTGTGTCGTGATGCTAAAAATCTGAAACTGACTGGTGTGGAGAAATCAGTATAGACTATGCAGGAGTCATCCGGGAAGAAGACATGGTACAGAATCGAAAAGGCAATGATCCGAGTGAAATTGAGCTTGAACCATATGAAGAGCGAACGCTTCAGAATTTCCTTGAAAAGTTGCTTTCAGATACCCGGAAGATGGGATGGAAAATATGGCTGAAACGCAGATATGTTTATATATGGAAGAATCGCAGGTAAAAATGAGCTGTCGGTAAATCCCGGCAGCCCATTCATTATAGGAATTTATCTGTAGTAAAAAAAGGGAGATCAGTTAATATCAGCATTTGGTGAAATACATGGAAATACCCTGTCCACCGCCAATGCACATGCTGATCATTGCATCTTTCTTGTCGGTTCTCATTAATTCATAGAGAACTTTTACGGTAAGGACGCAGCCTGTTGCGCCGATTGGATGTCCGATGGAGATGCCGCCACCGTAGATGTTGACTTTGTCTTTATCAAGACCAAGGTCTCTTCTTACAGCATAAGCCTGGCTGGCAAATGCTTCGTTGATCTCGAACATGTCGATATCTTTCAGGTCAAGACCAAGTTTCTTGGCCAGTTTTTCACTGGAGAATTTCGGAGAGTAGCCCATCAGTTCAGCGTCAAAACCAGCAACTGCGAAATCAACGATTTTCAGTTTTGGTGTAACACCAAGTTCTTTGGCTTTGTCTGCAGACATAATAACAACTGCAGCAGCACCATCGTTGAGGCTGGAAGAGTTGCCGGCGGTAACAGTTCCGCCTTTTACGAAGCAAGGACGGAGTTTTGCCAGCTTTTCAAGGGTCTGGCCTTCTCTTGGACCTTCATCTGTGTCAAAAACAGTTACATTACCTTTGCGGTCTTTTAATTCAACAGGGAGAATTTCATCTTTAAATTTTCCTGCTTTGATAGCTGCTACGGCACGTTGATGACTTTCCAGAGCAAATTCGTCCTGCTCTTCTCTTGTTACGTTGTATTTTGCTGCCACGTTTTCTGCAGTTACACCGTTATGGTTTCCATCCAATGGCCAGGTCAGGATATCGATGACTCCATCCTCGAATACTTTGTGTCCCATACGTGCACCCCAGCGGGCATCTTTTACATAATACGGAAGCTGAGAAATATTTTCTGCACCTCCGGCAACTACTACATCAGCCTGTCCTGTCTGGATTTCCATAACAGCGTCAGCAATGGACTGTAAGGAAGAACCACACTGTCTGTTTACAGAATAAGCGGTTGTTTCTTTGGGCATGCCGGCTTTCAGGCTGATCGCCCTTGCTACAAATCCGTTTTCTGCAATCTGTCCAACCTGTCCGATAATAACTTCATCAACGTCTGCGGGCTGGATTCCTGCACGGTTAACAGCTTCTTTTACAACCATAGCACCCATGTCAATAGCAGAAAAACCTTTCAGGCTTCCACCGTAACTTCCTACAGGGAGACGTACACCACTTACAATTACTACATCTTTCATTACTCTTTTTCCTCCATATCTGTGATAAAATTCAGTCTGAATCAGTTTTATTAAACGATCATTCCGCCGCCAACGTTGATAACTTCAGAAGTGATATAAGCAGCTTCGTCAGATGCAAGGAAAGCAACCATGTTTCCAACATCAGAAGGTTTACCTGCATATCCCATAGGAATTCTCTGCATCATGCTGTCCCATGCAGCGCCGTCATTTACTTCTTTCAGTTTAAGAGTCATATCTGTTTCGATGAAGCCAGGGCAGATAACATTGCATGTGATGCCTTTGCGTGCGCTTTCACGTGCGGCAGTTTTTGTAAGACCTACAACACCTGCTTTTGCAGCAGCATAGTTAGCCTGACCGATATTTCCGAGCCAGCTTCCGGAAGAGATATTAATGATACGTCCGCTTCCCTGTGCACGCATATGCTTCAACGCTTCCTGTGTACCATAGAATACACCGGTCAGGTCAACGTCAATAACCATCTGCCAGTTTTCTACAGGCATTTTGTGGAGCATACCGTCACGGTTGATACCTGCGTTGTTTACCATGATATCCAGAGTTCCGTATGTGTCGATGGCGTATTTTATCAGAGCCTGTACTTCTTCCTGTTTGGAAACATTTACTGCGAAAGCAGAAGCAGTGCCGCCTTTTGCCACGATCTCAGCAACTGTATCATCTGCTGCAGCCATGTCTGCGATAACTACTTTGGCGCCTTCTTCAGCAAGTTTCATTGCGATTCCTTTTCCAAGGCCACGTCCGGAACCGGTTACGATTGCTACTTTGTCTTTTAATCTCATGATAATCCTCCTTGAATAATGAATAATTGTTTATATTTAATTTTAATGGTTACGAATGATGTCTTTCAGTCCGTATGGAACTGCTTCTGAGAAGATCGCCGGATTCATTTCTTTCAGATTTTCGCTTATGACCGGTTTGAATTCCATCAGGTCAAGAATCTGAGTCTGAAGATCAATTCCAGGTGCAATTTCTGTAAGTACAAGTCCCTCCGGACGGAGTTCAAATACAGCACGCTCTGTAACGTAGTGCATTTTCTGCCGTTTTTCTCTTGCAATCTTTCCGTTGTAGGAAATCTGCTGTACTTTATTTACAAATTTGATGAGGCTGCCTTCTTTGTTAATGTGGAGACGTCCGTCTTCAAAAGAACAGTCGAGTCCTTTTCCTGTGAAGGAAGAGCAGAAGACAACATGTTTGGCATTTGTTGTGATATCAATAAAACCACCGGCGCCTGTAGGATTCGGGCCAAGTTTTGTTGCGTTAACATTTCCGTCAGGATCAATTTCGCCTGCACCCATGTAGGTTACATCTACACCAGCACCGTTGTAATAGTCAAACTGGTCATCGTGCCTTAATAATGCAAAGTTGTTCTTGGCGATACCAAAATCAACTCCACCCATAGGAATGCCACCATAAATACCGGATTCTACAGTAACAGTAACATCATCACCGACACCTTCTTCTGAAATAATCGGTCCTACCACATCGTTTGGAATACCGGTTCCGACATTCAAAACATCATCTACATGAAGTTCCATCAGGGCACGGCGTCCGATAACTTTACGAAGATTCAGTGGAAGCACATCAGATTCAGAAACCGGAACCTTGATATCACCACAGTAAGCAGGATCAAAAGCGAAGCTGTGAGTCTGGCGGTGATCTTCTTCAGGATTCGGACACATAACAACTGCATCGATAAAAATTCCCGGAACAGTAACACGCTTGCAGTGGAGTGAACCTGCTTTTACTTTGTATTTCGCCTGAGCGATAACCTTGCCGCCAAATTTCTTGCAGGCCATAACTGCGGAAAATACTTCCAGCTGCATTGCTTCTTCATCTGTTGTGAGATTACCCATTTCATCCACATAGGTTCCTCGGATAATACAGTAGTCGAGCGGAATCGGTTTATAACGCATGTACTCTTCACCGTCAATCGTGACAACGTCAACAATATCCGGGGCATCTTTTGTGATAGCATTCATCTTTCCGCCGTCAATACGTGGATCAATAAAAGTTCCAAGACCTACCTTGGTGATCTTTCCGGGCTCGCCGCCTGCCATGCTTCGGTACAGCTGAGCAAATTGTCCCTGAGGAATACAGTACGCAAGAATTTTGTTTTCTGCGATAAGCTTCATCATACGTGGCTGCAGACCCCAGTGCCCGCCGATGATGCGGTACAGCATTCCCTCATGCGAGAAGTGCTGAATACCTCTGTCGCGGTCACTCTGTCCACAGGAATGAACCAGTGTCAGGTGATTGGGACTTCCTGTCTCAAGAAAACGTTTCTCAATAGCTTTCAGAATGGTTTCTGATGCAGAAACCAGTGTCATACCAATTGTAGCAATGGTACTGTCATCTTTTATCATGGCTGCGGCTTCTTCGCCGGTCAAAAATTTTGGCTTTTTCATAGTGCCCTCCTGTCAGATTTATTATTCATTCAGAACATTTTCCGAATAGCTCGTTTATTTACTTTTCCGTTAGGTGTCAGTGGGATTTCATCAGCAATAAGTATCCGTTTCGGAATTTTGTATTTTGCGATTTTTTTGCGAAGCAGCTCCTGTATTTTTTTCTCGTCCAGATTACTTTCGGGATCAAGCTTCACAAGAGCGGCGGCAACCTCACCGTAAACCTCGTCCGGGATACCTACAACGGCTGCTTCATTCACACCCTCCAGTTTGTAAATTTCATTTTCTACATCAAAGCTGCAGATTTTTTCTCCGCCGCGGTTGATCATATCTTTTTTGCGGTCTACAACAAACAGATAACCTTCTTTATTGAAATATCCAAGGTCTCCCGTTCCGAGCCATCCGTCCTTCAGGGAAGGCGTTTCTAATTTGTAGTAGGAAGTCAGGACGACGTTGCCATAGATCCATATCTCGCCGATCTCGCCGTCTTTTACCAGGTTTCCGTTATCATCTCTGATCTCGAAAACAGTTCCCGGCACCGGAAGTCCGGAAGAACCGATATAGGGACTGGTACTTGCATCTCCGGGAAAAATAGTGGCCGGAGATGTAGTCTCTGTAAGTCCATATACTGTATGGAAAACAGAGTGAGGAAGCCAGTTATGTATGGAAGCCAGCTTTTCCTTTGGCATGTTGCTGCTTCCGCAGGCGAACTGTTTCAGCGTCGGGAGAGAAGGAAAAGAATCCTTTTCTTCCAGAAGCATGGAAAATACAGTAGGCGAGGCGTGAAGGAAAGTAACATTGTGATCCTTTACGCACTGAAGAACCCTTCTGGCATTGAAGATTTTGTGCAGGTATAAAGTTCCTCCGCAGTGTACAAACAGACCAAGAAGCGCAACCATTCCTGTAACATGATAAATGGGAATAGGAATCACAGAAACATCATCGCTTGTAATGTTCAGGATTTTCTGATAAGTGGTCACGGCGTTCATAATATTGTAGTTTTTGATCACGACACCCTTGCTCTGAGAAGTTGTACCCGAAGTGAACATGATGATCGCATCATCAAAAGGATTATTGAATACAGGACATTTACTGTCAGAATGATAAGCTTCCAGTCCGTAACCTTGTTCAATATCGGAACAGGCAATACGGTGAATACCCTGAGCTTCAAATTCTTCAAACCAGTCATAAAAGTCCTGATCGCAGATGATGCAGCTCACATCAGCCTTTTCTATTAAAGAAGCAACTTCCTGTTTCTTGTATTTACTTGGGAGCGGAACGGTAACAGCTCCGAGCTTTAACAATGCGAGAAAAGCTACACAGAACTCCAGGCAGTTGTACATCATCAGAGCAACATGACTGTTTCTCTCAACATGAAGTTCCTGATAAAGATAAGCGGCAAAAGAATCTGTCTTTGCCAGCAATTCTGCATAAGTACAGGGGCGATCGTAGTTATCTACGATTGCTGTTTTGTCTGGAAAGGTATTTGCTGTGTTGCGTAGGGTTTCGTATAAGGTTGGGGGAAGATTGGTATAACATAGAATGCTTGAACCAGTACTTAATGGTTCTAATTGAAAATCAATTAAATCTTCCCATTTATCTATGCCAGAAATCATGAAAAGTAACCTCCTTTGAGAAAACGGTTTCGTTTATGAGGACATAATATGATAAAATGAATTGAAAGTCAATATAGAAATAATATACAAAATGACAAGTAAATTTTCGTGAAATAAAACAAATATGATAAAAAATAACAAAAACTATTGACTTTAAATAAAAACAATCGTATATTTTGCTTATCAAAACGAGAAACCGATTTCTTAAAAAATACACAAATACAATAAAATATTTAGGAAATCGTTATTTAAAAAATGAAGGGAGGAACAATAATGGCAAAATGGACTGTACGGGCGATCCAAGTAGGAAGCATAGACCTTGATCGTTCGGCCATGACGCATTACAAGGGTAAAGGTGAACGTATTACAGTTCCTATTTGGTGTGCGGGAGCTACAGATGGAGTACATAAGGTAATAGTGGATACAGGTATTCGTGATTTAGAAGAATACAAAAAAGCTGAACCAGGAGTAAGCCAGACACCGGCTCAGATTACTACAGCAGCAATAAAAAGAATAATGGGCTGGGATCCAGAAGAGGTTGAAATTGTAATAAACACACATCTTCATTGTGATCATAGCGGCAGCAACAAAGAATTTAAAAATGCTAAATTTTTTGTTCAGAAGAAGGAGTGGGAAGCCGCATTTAATCCACTTGTGCCGGAAGCTCCTTTTTATGACAAACTTTGTTACGATAAGAGTGCAGTAAATTATTTCCAGTGGAATTTCCTTGAGGGGGATACAGAAATTCTGCCAGGATTAAGGGTAATTACAACACCTGGACATACAAGAGGACATCAGTCAGCAATGTTTGATACAAAAGACGGTGTTGTTTGTGTTTCAGGGGATATTTGTAATGTAGCTGAAAATGTTAATGGAAATTTAGAGCCTAATATTGTAGTGATGGTTCCGGAAACTTATGAGAGTTTTCAGCGTATACGACAGTTTGCGCATTATATTTTACCGGGACACGAACCTGCAATTGAGGATGGTTCTGAAAAGTTCATACCTGTTTTATAAGAAAAAATGTATTGGGAAAATAAAATAAAAATATAACAAATAAAGGAGAAGGTACTATGAAAAAAAGAGTGTTAGCAATTATTATGGCAGGTTTAATGGCAGCATCTATGAGCAGTGTATGTGCATATGCAGAGGCAGAAGAAAAAACAGAAGGTTTTTACATTGGTCTTTCAAATGGATATTGGGGAAATACCTGGCGTGCACAGATGGTAGAAGATTTTGAAACTAAAGCAGAAGAATATAAAGAACAGGGCATTCTGTCTGATTATATGATTTCCAATACAAACAGTGATGCGACAGAACAGCTGAATCAGATTAATGCAATGATTGATTCAGGGGTAGATGCCATTCTTATTGATGCAGTATCTCCTACTACAATTAAATCGGCAGTTGAAAAAGCAAAAGCAAAAGGAATTCTTGTAGTAATTGCCAATGATCCGGCTGCATATGAAGATACAATTTGTGTATGTGGAGATAACTATACATGGCAGAAGATTCAGGCAATGTGGCTGATGGAACAGATTGAAGGAAAAGGTGATATTGTTAAGATTACAGGTGTTTCAGGTAACGCAGCAGATACTATTCGTGAGCAGGCAAACGATGATGTTTTAGCAGATTATCCAGATGTAAATGTTCTTACTTCTGCTCCAGGAAACTGGTCGCAGACAGATGCACAGTCTGTTATGACGACTTTCTTATCCAGTTATGACAATATTGATGCAGTTCTTGAACAGGACGTAATGGCCGAGGGTGTTATAAAGGCATATGAAAATGCAAATAAAGATATTCCGGTTATGACAGGAGATTATACAAAATCATTCTTCACAAAATGGGCTGAAATGGAAGACTTAAATACAATAGGAGTTCCGTATGCACCAGGTAATGCAACTGTAGCACTTGAAGTGGCTGTGAGATTACTTCAGGGTAAAGAAATTGATGAATCTAATTTAGTTGCAAATCCAATGGATGAAAATATGATCAATACTATTATGGTAGCACCACCATATGTTGTTACCAAAGAGGCTCAGCCAGATGCTGCTTGGATGGAAGGTCTGGAAAACACAGAAGCTATCTCATTAGATGAAGCAATGGAACTGTTAAAAGATTCTGCTGATACAGCTGCATTAGATGGATATATGTCAGATGAAGCAGTTGATAAATTGTTCAAATAAGAAATAGTGTTTAGGGACTGGCGGTAGTTGATGCCTCCGCCAGTCCTGTTTTTAATATAGACAGGATATAGGAGGAGGCAATATGGGGCTTACTTTTCAAAAAATATCAAAGAAATATGGCGCTGTTGTTGCGATAAAGCACGCTGAGATGAAGATTGATAATGGAGAGGTCAGAGCTATTTTAGGTGGAAATGGATCCGGAAAATCAACGTTAGCGAAAGTTCTGGGAGGTTTAATAAGTAAGGATACAGGAGAGATTATTTTTGATGGAAATGTTATTGATTTTAAATCCCCAAAAGATGCAAAAAAGAACCATGTAATAATGACAAGTCAAGAATTGAGCTTATTTGGAAATTTGACAGTAGAAGAAAATATTTGTATATGTGATATTCCTGTAAAAGGAGTTTTCGCAGATAAAAAGAAAATTAAAGAAAAGTCACTGGAAATTCTCAAAGTGATGAGGCTGGAAAACATTGCGTCAAAAAAAGTTGAGGAGCTTGCGCCTAATCAGCAATATATGGTAGAACTTGCAAAAGCTTTGGTTCAGGATCCTAAAATACTTATCATTGATGAAATTACATCTGCATTATATAGAGAAGATGTAGAAATAGTTGATGATATAATAAAAAATCTTAAGAAAAAAGGTTGTATCGTTTTATTTATTTCGCATCGAATGGCTGAACTATATGCTATGTGTGATAGTGTTACAATAATGAAAAATGGAGAAACGCTTGGCACATATGCGATGCAGGAAAAAACAGAAAGCGAGTTGCTTTCACTGATGGTAGGAATGAAGGTTGACACGACACGAGAAAGAAAAAATCATCAGACAGAAAGTAGAAAAGATATATTTATTAAAGCACCGCATATTAAAATTCCATCATATGGAACAGAGGAAAGTCTGGAAATTGGAAGAGGCGAAATTATAGGTGTTGCCGGATTGCAGGGACATGGACAGACGGACCTTATTGATGCTTTATATGGTGCATTTGGAGAAATAAAGTTAGAAATGGATGGAAACGAGATTTCTATTCACAACTCCAGACAGGCAGTTACAAGAGGCTTTGCATTCATTTCGGGTGATCGTGAACGTGATGGAACATTTCAGGAACGTAATCTGGCAGAAAATGTTGCGGCTGTAAAAGAGCTTGTTAAACATGAAAAAATTACGGACACGCGAGCCATTTTGGATAGTTTTAATGTTAAATATGATAATCCTGGACAATTAATTACAGCTCTAAGTGGTGGTAATCAACAGAAGGTGGTTGTAGGACGTTGGCTTAGTACAAAACCGAAACTTCTTCTTGCAAATGATCCTACAAAAGGAATTGATGTAAAGGCCAGATCTGATCTTCATAAAGAATTTGCGAAGCTTGCCGGAGAAGGAAGTGCAGTGATTATGATTTCGAGTGATGACGATGAACTTGTAAATGTTACATCTATGGTTGAATGTTCAAGAGTCATTGTAATGTATGAAGGTAATATTTCGGCGATTCTTGAAGGCGCTTCTATTACAAGAGAAAATATTTCTGCAGCAGCTATGCCGATAGAAGAAAAAACAAATGTAGATGTAGCTGAAAGGGGGGGGATTAGATGAATAAAGTAAAAAAGTTGATATCTTGGAATGCATTTCCGGCGTTATTGCTATTTGTGATTTTTCTGGGAATTAACGGGATAATGACCGGTGGTTTAAGTGTATCTTTCTTTCGCTCTTTTATTTCAACTAATGCAGGTGCGATTTGTGTTGCAATTGGAGTAACAGCAACGATTCTTGTAGCAGGTACAGATATTTCACTTGGTTCAATAGTTTCATTGGTAAATGTTGTTATTGTCACAGCTTTTGAAAAAGGCTTTTCGGTGCCACAGGCAGCGACGCTCGGTTTGTTGAGTGCACTCTTATGTGGAATGTTCAATGGGTTTATTGTAGGTGTTATGAGAATTAATCCATTGTTGGCGACATTTGCTACGTCTACAGCTTTTGCAGGAATTGCATTGTGGATATTACCATATCCGGGAGGCTATATTGATTTTAGCTTTGGAGACTGGTATCTGGGTAATATGTTTGGGCTTATTCCAACACCTGTCATTTTAATAGGAATTCTTGTAATATTATGGATACTTGTAATGAAGTTACCAATGGGATTACACATTTATGCGTTGGGCAAAGATGTAAAAAAAGCATATGCATCGGGTATAAACGTTGCGGCATTGAGATTTTTTGTACATACATTTGCTGGTTTGGCCGCAGGAATTGCAGGTATCTGTATAAGTGCTAATATATGTGCCGGCAGCCCAACTGTTGGATCTACAATGAGTATGAACTCTATTGCAGCAGCAGTAATTGGCGGTGTTTCATTAAATGGTGGAATTGGCGGAATCTGGGGTGGAATATTTGGAGCTTCATTTCTCAGTATTTTAATTTCTATTGTGGTATCTGCAAATTTAAGTTCAGTAGTACAAAGTTTTATTCAGGGATTAATCTTATTAATTGGAGTTACTGTATCCATTGCAGCTGCTGATAAAGAGCTGAAAACAAAAATAAAGAGGGCTATAGGAGGAAAAAGATGAAAATATTAAAAAAGATTAATAATCCATATCTTCCTGCAATCATAGGTACCATTGCTCTTTTGATTCTTGGACAATTTTTAAGCGCAGGATTTTTGTCCATGAATAATATATCTAGTATTTTGATGACAACATCTATTCTGACGCTTGCATCTATCGGTCAGGCAGCAGTAATTATATCTGGCGATAGTGGACTTGATATGTCTGTTGGTGCAATTATGTCAATGACAGCTCTTTTTGGACCAATGATAAATGTTGGTTCAGGAGTATTATCATTTATTTTGATGATTCCAGCAACTCTTTTGATGGGGGCAATAGTTGGAGCAATTAATGGACTGGGAGTTCAGGTATTAAAAGTTGTACCGTTAGTTATGACTTTGATTATGTCAAATGTTGTGAATGGATTTTCAATAATGGTAACAAAAGGACAGCCTTCGGTTATGGTAGGAAAGGAACTGCAGGGAATTTCTAAAACATTAGTTGGACCATTTCGTATTTTACCAACGGTAGTAATTGTTGTTTTGATTTTATTGGAAGTTTTTTTCTTAAGAAAAAGTCGGTATGGACGTAAATTATTCTTAGCTGGTAACAATAGAAATGCAGCAAATCTTTGCGGTATTAACAGTAAAAAAGTAATTGTATTAGCATATATATTTGGCGGAGCTATGGCAGGATTTGCCGGACTTATGTTAGTTGGATATGCGGGTACTGCACAGATGAATATGGCTAGTAGCTATACAATGTTATCAATAGCAGCAGTAGTTATTGGTGGTACAAAGTTGACTGGTGGAAAGGGAACATTTATTGGAGGTGCACTTGGTTCACTTGTTTTAGTACTTATTACTAATATTCTTCAGGCATTAAATATGGCTGCTGGTTTAAGATCTTTGATTCAGGGAATTATTCTGATTGTAATTTTGATGATGAACAGTAGAGCTCCTAAACTTAGACAATAATAATGGATAATATTACCAGAATAGCTATTGCGAAAAGAAAATTCATGAGTTAAAATCAAAGAGAAAAGGAGAAAATGCATGAAAAATGGAAAGTACGGCATTTCAGATGTTGCAGAGATGTTAGGCGTCTCAAAATCGACAGTTTCTCGAGTGATTAATGGAAATGAAGGAGTTGGACCAGAGCTTCGCAAAAAAGTAATGGATTTTATAAATGAAATAGGATATCAGCCTTCTACCCTTGCTCAAAGTTTGAGCAAGGGTAGAATGAACATAGTTGCATTGATATTAGGAGATATACGAAATCCTTTTTATGCGGATTTGGCATTCAATATTCAGAGAATCCTTAATGACAATAGCTATATGGTAATGGTTTTAAACAGCGAATATAATATTGAAAGAGAACTGGAGTTTTTGAAATTAACAGAACAGTTTAATTTTGCTGGATTGATTTTGATAACGGCACAGGAAGAAATTATAGAGGATAGATTAAAAAATATGAATTTACCTAAAGTGTTGGTAAATCGTATTTTGCCACATTATACAGGTGATTCTGTCCTGATTGACAATTTTCAAGCTGGCTATCAGGCAACTATGCATTTAATCGAACTGGGACACAGACATATCGGATTTATTAAGGGACCAGGGGTGTCTTCTGCATCCAGTCAGCGTTTTGCAGGATACAGACAAGTCCTTCAGAATTATGGCTTGCCGTTTGAGGAAGAGTGTGTATTTATAAGTGATCTGAAATTAGAGACGGGACGAAGTCTGGCTGATGATTTTTGCAAACTGGAAAAACGCCCAAGTGCAATGGTAATAGTTAATGATATGACTGCGATTGGTTTTATGGATGGATGCAGGAATGCAGGAATCCGTATTCCGGAAGATCTGTCGATTGTAAGTTTTGATAATATTGCAATGGCGTCCATGTATGGCATTGAACTGACGACAATCAGTCAGCATGTAGATGAAATGGGCGAAAAAGCGGCGCATCTGATGTTGAAACAGTTGAATGACAAAGATGCGAAGCCGGAACGTATTATCATGGAACCTACATTGATTGTCCGAAAAACGACATGTGAGCATACGGAAAGTTAGTGTATAATATTATCAACAGAAAGTGGTGGCATAATAAATGCGTAAAATGAAGCGGGTGGAAGATTCCCGAACAGAAAATACATATCTTATCATGAAAAAACATATTAACTGCTACGGCAGGCTTTTTGGTGGTGTGCTGATGCAGTGGATTGATGAGATGGCAGGAATTGTAGCCCGTCGTCATGCTGGCACTATTGTTACGACTGCCTGTGTGGATAATCTGAATTTTAAGGCGGGAGCTTATCTCGGAGATGTGGTTGTACTGATCGGGAAGATGACATATGTAGGTCGGACTTCTATGGAAGTCAGAATCGATACTTACGTAGAAGATGCTGATGGAACCCGTAAGATTATTAACCGTGCGTATGAAGTTATGGTAGCACTGGATGAGAATGACAATAAGGTGGAAGTGCCGGGACTGATTGTAGAAACAGAATCGGAAAAGGCAGAATGGCTCGGCGGTGAAAAACGATACGCATTACGTAAAGAACGGCGAAGAGAAGGATATTGAGAAATAATGATGAGGCTGCAGGAAGTTCCTGCAGCCTTGTTTTAAGTTACTGATATTAACTGTTTACTGGTAATATCCCATCACCGAAAGTGATTTGGAACGGATTTTGACCAAGTTGCCCAGTATTTCTCCATGATGATATACGCATAAAAGCACACTTTCTTATCTTTTGCATACCCTAACAGAAGAAGTCTGTAAAGGAGTCTCCACATGAAAAATAAAAAATGGATCTCACTGGCGGCAGCGATTGTTCTGGCGGTGACTGCACTGCCGATGACGGCTTTTGCTGCAAAGAAAGACGGAGAAGAGAAACCTGAAAAAGTCACTTTAAATGAGGTGGCGCACTCAATCTTTTATGCACCGCAGTATGTGGCAATCGAAGAGGGATATTTTGCGGAAGAAGGACTTGACCTGACACTTGTAACCGGGTTTGGGGCGGATAAAGTTCTGACTGCACTGATTGCCGGCGAGGCAGATATCGGTTTCATGGGAGCGGAAGCGTCGATTTACGCATATCAGGAAGGCGCAACCGATCCGGCGGTGAATTTCGCCCAGCTTACCCAGCGTGCGGGAAATTTCCTTGTGGCAAGAGAGGAAATGCAGGACTTTAAGTGGGAAGATTTGAAGGGAAAGAAAGTTCTTGGCGGACGTAAGGGTGGCATGCCGGAAATGGTATTTGAATACATCCTTCGAAAAAACGGTCTTGATCCACAGAAGGATCTGACGATCGATCAGAGCATTGATTTCGGATCTACAGCAGCTGCCTTTACAGGAGATAAAACAGCTGATTTCACTGTGGAATTTGAACCATCGGCAACCGCACTGGAAAAAGAGGGGGCAGGATATGTCGTTGCCTCGCTGGGAGTGGATTCCGGCTATGTGCCATACACTTCCTACAGTGCAAAGACCAGCTACATGGAAAAAAATCCGGAGATTATCCAGAAGTTCACCAATGCACTTCAGAAAGGCATGGAATATGTGCAGAGCCACACACCGGAAGAGATTGCCGAAGTCATTG
>OLPL01000682.1_pt1 | contig 24532 bp, 23 predicted proteins | sample 1673211 | NCBI WGS metagenome assembly OLPL01 (sample SAMEA3136766, study PRJEB25190) | human gut metagenome | reverse complement strand
TACTCAGCAGAGAGGAAATACAGACGATGGACACATCCGGATTCTCCTTCACAGCACGCAGAAACTGTTTTTCGGAAATATCTACTCCCAGATCGATCACCTTAAAGCCTGCGCTGCGAAACATAACAGCCACCAGATTCTTGCCTACATCGTGAAGGTCTCCCTCCACAGTTCCCAGTATTACAGTTCCCATATTTCTCCTGTTAAGCTGCCCATCCTGCTTTTCCAGAAGTTCAAAGCCCTTACGCACGCTCCGGGCTGCAGCAAGTATCCGGATAATGTCTGCACCCTTGGATCTGTAATTTTCTCCCACTGTTCTCATTGCCGGAGTCATAGCTTCCTCCACAATCCGGGCTGCAGAAATATGCTGATTCACCGCCTGGCGAACCAGCTTCTCTGTTTCACCCGGATTCCCCTCCTCGATGGCATTTTGTATCTGCTCAAGTATTGTCATATGATCAAGCCTGCCTCTAATTCTTCTTGCAAAAACACCTCCGCCCTGCGGCGAAGGATTTTTTGATTTTTCAAACATGATCTACGCTTTCAATATCTGTATTTTATCATAGCTCACTGTTATTTACAACGAAAACCGAATTCCCCTTCCACAACCTCCACAGGGAATTTACTTGATTTAAGTCAAGCAGATATTCATAATCCGCTTCGCTACGCATCTCTACACCAAATAACTGCTTCGCAGGGGACTTACTTGATTCGGCTAAAATATTATTCCAGAAGGTAACAACTCGTATAAGCAATCGTACAATCCCCATAATAATACTGTAGCTCATTGGCCTGACAGACCTGTGTTACCAGCATCCCGTAAGCCTCCATCGATGAGAAAGCCTGTTTCGGAAACCTGCATGGAGCATCCGGATAAGTACAGACCTTACATTTCGTACAGCATCCCGCACCAATCGCCAGCATATCCGGATAAATCTCCCGAAGTTTCTTCTCAAATTCCACAAAATACTCCTTATGTCTGGCTTCCGTTTCCATCATTCCCTCGCCATCAAAAGCATCCTCCAATTCACCAACTGTCTGAACAATAATCCCATACTTATACTGCCGGACTTTCGCTTCACATTCCTCAAGAGAGCCACATCCCGGAGGACAGCTCCAGCACTTATCATACTTATGACAGGTATCTGCTGCACACATCTGTCGAACCTCCGGCTTCAGCTCAATCGTATCACAATCCAGCAACACCACATGCGAAAACCCCTGCTCCATTCCCATTTGCTCTATTTTTTTTATATCCATAATCTAACCCCTTACTCTCTTGTATAATCTATAGCAACCTCATCAGGCAGATAAAATCATTCACCTGTCTCAAATCCCAGTTCATCAATAAAATGATCCTGAAAATCAGCCGAAGCAGCCAGCTCAACGAATTCAATCTTTCTCACCAGCTCATCCATCTCCAGCATTTCCTTCTCATTCACAAGTGCGATCTTCGCACCCTCACCAGCAGCGTTTCCCACTGGTTTCACTTTCTTCACAAGCGTCGCCGGAAACAAGCCAATCTTCCCGGCACTGACCGGATCCATATAGTTGCCAAAAGCACCTGCAATATATACCGAACAGATATCATCTTCTGTAATCCCAAGCCGCTCCATAAGCATCTGAATTCCCGCTGCAATCGCAGCTTTCGCAAGCTGAACCTCTCCGAGATCCTTCTGCGTCAGATAAACCCCTCTCTCATTACCGCCCCGCTCTGGCAGTACCAGAATAAACACACCTTGCTTCTCCTGTCCGCTTCTCAGCACACCATTCTCATCCAGCATTCCAGCATCCAGAAGACCCGCCACCAGATCGATCAATCCCGAACCACACAAACCAACCGCCGGCTTATTCCCAACAGTTGTATAGTTCCACTTCCCATCCTCATACTTCACATGATCCACAGCCCCGGCCGCGCCACGCATTCCACACTCAATCTTCGCACCCTCAAAAGCAGGCCCGGCCGCAGTAGAACAGGTCACCATCCGCTCCCTGTTTCCCAGAACCATCTCACCATTCGTTCCAATATCGATCATCAGAGAAATCTCTTCCTGCTGATCCTGCCTGATAGCCAGCAGACATCCACAGGTATCCGCTCCCACATATCCTGCAATATCCGAAAGCATAATCAACTCTGCACGCTCCTGCACAGCCAGACCATAATCCCCCGCATTCAGCACCAGCCTCTCACTCACAGCCGGAGTATAGGGCGCATGTACCAGCGAAGCCGGAGAAATCCCCAGAAACAGATGATGCATACAGGTATTTCCCACAACACACACCTGAAAAACATCCTCTCTCCTTATCCCTGCATCCTCTGCCAGACTTCCCAACATCTCATTAACCGCTTTCCGAACACACATACTTAACGCTTCTGTTCCATGCTCCAGCGCATAATTCGCCCGCATGATCACATCCGCACCATACTGCGCCTGCGGATTCATCCTGCTCTCAACTGCCAGAGTCCTCCCATCCGCACCATCCAGCAAATACCCCGCAATGGTAGTCGTCCCAATATCAAACGCTGCCAGACACCTCCGACCAGCTTCCTTCCTCATTTCCAGAATCCGCCGTCTACTGTAAATCACATACCATTCATCAGAATCCCTGCGCATCCCATACAATTCACCCGCCAGCTTCAGATCCACCTCCATCTGCCCCGGCTCAACCTCACCATCTGTCTCCGCCAGCGTATCCAGCAGCCTCTGCCAGTCCGACCGCTTCTCCCCTGTTTTCGCCTTCTCCAGCTCAACCTGAGCCATCCGTAGTCCCGGTTCAAACACAACTTCTCTGTTAAATCCATCCGTCAAAATCTTTTCATTGCCAGCCCTGTCCAATGTCTCCACTACACAAGTCTCACCTTCACCAATCCGAATCTGACACGCCTTAACAACTTCACCATTAATCTTAACCAGACACTTCCCACATTTCCCCAGCCCGCCACAAGGCGCATCCGGCCTCAGTCCCGCCTGAATCTCCGCCTCCAGTACCGATATACCATCCTCCACCTCTATCTCAACATCCTCGCGCACAAACTTAACCCAAGCCATAAAAACCTCCCACATATCCAATCCAAACACTACAACAACCAACGAACAGCTCAGAAAAATATTTTATTTCATGTGCATTTGCAGGGGTCTTAGATATTCTTAGCTCTCAGAAATCTGCGTTATGAGCAGACTGTATCACTGTCTGAGCGAAGTTTGCAACGGAGCGAGTTTGAGAAGGCTGCTCATGCCTTTAGCAGATTTCTGAGAGGTTAGAATATCTTAGACCCCGAAACCGCACATGAAATAAAATATTTTTCTGAGCGTCCCCTTTTTTCCATTATAACACACTCCCAAAAATCCCAAAATACACGAAAGGACCACTCCCCAGAGCAGTCCCCTCATAATATTTTCATGTTATACTAAACCCGCACAAGCAATCAGATCAAGCCGCCAACTTCTTAGCCAGTGACGCCGCACTAGCCGCATCATCAGAATATCCGTCAGCACCAATTTCCTCAGCAAAAGCTTCTGTAATCGGCGCTCCGCCAACCATAACCTTAATATTACCTCTGAAATCCGCCGCATTCAACGCCTCAACAGTCTCCTTCAGAGCCGGCATAGTAGTAGTCAGCAGCGCAGAAAGAGCAATGATCTTAACATCCGGATTCTCTTTATAGCACTCAATAATCTTAGCCGCCGGAACATCGACTCCAAGATCGATCACCTCAAATCCGGCACTCTCGATCATCATGGCAACCAGATTCTTACCAATATCATGAAGGTCACCGGAAACCGTAGCAATGATAACCTTACCAAGTGCACCTGTAGAACCAGATGCCAGATGCGGTTTCAGAACCTCAACACCTTTCTTCATAGCACGAGCTGCAACCAGCATCTCCGGAACAAAGATCTCACCATTTTTGAATTTCTCACCAACTACAGACATCGCACTGATCATACCATCATTCAGAATCGCAACCGGATCATCACCCTCATCAATGGCTTCCTGTACAGCCGGTCCTACTAATTTCGCTTTCCCTTTTTCAACTAATTCCGCAACTTCATTTATCTTAGACATAATCAAATCCTCCTGTTATTTCTCAATTTCAGATTCCAACCACTTAATTCATTTACACAGTTTCTGCAGATTCAACCTACTTCTTCTTTGTTGTACCAATTAAGCCTTCTCTGTAAGCCCCTATATATTCCATACAATAATCATCCAGACCAAGTAATGCTTCTGTTGCATAAACCAGTCCAAGCATATCCTTATTTGTCGGATCCATAATTCCACTGTCCAGTCCTGCATTCATTGCCAGTACCAGGAACCCGTAATTAATCAGCTTACGAACCGGCAGATTAAAGGAAATATTACTGATTGCTGCCGTAATATGAATGGTCGGATACTGCTCACGTACACTTGTGATCGTCTCAATATTCGTTGCAATACCATCCTCAGAAGTACAAAGCATCTCAACCAGCGGATCAATGTGAATCCTGTCCGGAGCAATTCCGTACTCTTTCGCTTTCGCCATGATCTTGTCAAAAACTTTCAGACGGTCTGCTGCACATTTCGGAATACCTGTATTGTCACTCAGCAGCGCAATTACCTGCCATCCCTCATTTCCCGGCTCAGCCATGATCGGGAAAATCGTATCAATCTTATGTCCCTCTCCTGATACAGAGTTAAAAATTCCAGGTTTCTTACAGAACTTATAAGCCTGTGCCAGAACATCCGGACTCGGGCTGTCAATTGAGATCGGAAGATCTGTAACCTCCTGGATACAGTCGATCATCCATTTCAATGTTTCCACTTCTTCCGCTTCCGGAACAGAAGCGCAACAGTCAATATAAGTAGCTCCGCTTTCCGCCTGAAGCTTTGCTCTTGCTTTAATAAATTCAGAGTCTCTTTTCGCGATCGCTTCTGCAACGATCGGGATAGAACCATTAATTTTCTCACCAATAATAATCATTTTTCAAACACCTCCATAGCATCATCCTCTGCAACACCTGAAATTTCATCTAAATGTCGGACAGATATTTGTATTCCGTTTTGCCACTGACAAATACCTGAGATCAGAACATAATCTGCCATGGAAGCCTTGTAGATTCAGATGTCTTAATGCCAAATTTCTCTTCATTCAGCTTGTCAATGGAATCACAGAGAGATTTATAAACACCCGGATAAACAGAACCAGGGCCACCCTGAGCGATACATGGAATAAAGTATTTGTTTCCACATTCTTCGCAGACACGACGTACCACTGCATCACAATTCTCATCTGTCCAGCCCTCAAAATCAACTGCACGATTTTCGATACCGCCCATGAAGCTGATCTTTCCGCCATATTTCCTGATCAGTTCCGGAAGATTATTGGTTTCCATACATCCCTGCCATACATCGATCCCCATCTCAATCATAGAAGGAACCAGTGTTGCTGCGTAACTGTCAGAATGATGGATAACCAGCTCAACGCCATGACTGTGATAATATCCGTAAATTTCTTTATATGGCTCAAGTAAAAATTCATCAAACATTGCAGGACTCATAAATGTACTGTCCAGTCCACCCCAGTCATCATGATGGAATAATGCATCAGGATGAAGGTTGGAACAGATACCTTCAGCAAGTTCCAGTTCCCACTCTGTCAGATATTTGATCAGATCATGCATTTCATCCGGATTAGTAATATAATAAACCAACGCATTACTGATCTCACACAGATGATGAGTCTGCTCAAATAATCCCGGTGCAACGAAAGCTGCTTTAAATGCCTGTTCTCCGTCAACTGCATCATACTGAGCCTTCACCATATCCCACTGATCCTGGGTAAATTTCAAAGACGGTGCATGTACATAGTCTTTCCAGTCTTCAATATCCTTTACCACGATCTTGTCAGGAGTATGTACAGGAAAAGAACCCGGAACTCCTTTCGGGAAAGTATTGGTTACCCCCCATGCATTCACTACATTTTCCTGTCCCGGCTGAAGCAGCGGGTTTGTAAACATAAACGGATGAAAAAGAAGCTGCACTGCTTCATACTGATTAACAAATCTGTCAGGATTTCCGCCTTTTATAACTTCCAGCATATTCTGTTTCGGTGTTAACATATAATCTACCTCCTCATGCAATATGAAAATGCCCCCACATTCCCACATTTGTTTGTTTAATTTGTCGTTCTTTATCTCGTTTCCGATGATTTTATTGTAGCATTTATACAATTCAAAATATATAATCAGATATGCGGATTTTTCACGCCCGCATTCCTACAAATTGTATGAATGCATCTCAAGTATTGTGCCAACAGTAACCGGCAGCCATATAATAAATTTTAAAATCAACCGTAAATACACTTGTAACACAACTCTAAACACTGTATAATTTTGTACATACAGATATCAGATTTTAAAATCATTTGTGCACAATAAGACTTTTAAACCTGATTTATCTAAACATGAAGAAATACGATTTATATAACAGATCAACAGATTCCGAATGTTTTACAGTAAATATTTAACAGGTGGTGAACACAATGTTTTCAAAAAAATTATTAATACCTCTGCTATCGCTCAGCCTTCTTGTTACTCCTGCATACAGCAGTCATGCTGCTGAAAATACAGAGGCCGCGGAAACATCCGTAGAAGGTCAGGGAATGCTTTCCCCTTCTTCATCTTCAGAGAGTTCTGAAAGCGTCTTTAACGGTTCCGGGGCAGGCACATCTTCAGAACCGGTCACAGATGAGAAACTGGAGACAATTTTAAAACAGGTTCAAAGTCAGCTTCCCGCTGAAAACGGAACCTGGGCTGTTTTCATATCCGATCTTGTAAATGGAACCGAGGGCAGTCTTAATGATCAGAAAATGCAGGCTGCAAGCCTGATCAAGCTCTATATCATGGGAGCTGTCTACGAGAATTATGATCAGATAACCGGACAATACGGCAGGGATTCTGTAGACTCCAATCTGTACTCCATGATCACAGTCAGCGATAATGATGCAGCCAATACCCTGACAACTTATCTTGGCGGCGGCGATTCCGCAGCAGGTATGCAGGCTGTCAACAGTTTCTGCCAGGCACATGGCTATGACCAGACTCACATGGGACGTATGCTCCTTGCCAGCAATGAGAATGATGATAACTACACATCTGTAGGAGACTGTGGTCATCTCCTGCAGGAGATTTATAAACAGGATACATCCGGCTACACCCATGCCGCTGATATGTTTAATCTGCTCAAGGCACAGACACGCTGTAACAAAATTCCCGCACAGCTTCCGGAAGGAGTCAAAACCGCAAATAAAACCGGAGAACTTGACAACGTGGAAAATGATGCCGGAATCATCTATGATTCCAAAAATGACGTAGTAATCGTATTTATGTCCCAGAATCTCTCAAGTGCCGGTTCCGCACAGAATACGATCGCTACCTTAAGCAGAACGATTTACGATTACTATAATTAAATAATGTACTCTCAGAGTACATTATAACCCAAAGGAGGGATTCACTATGAAAAAAAGAAAAAATATTGCAATTCCCATGATTCTTGCAGCTACGATTGCTGCTGTATCTGTACCCTGCAGCTCACAGACCGTTATGGCATCTGACACTTATCAGGTAGGTGTAAGTAAAGGGTATCTGGCTCTGCGCTCTGCCATGGCTTATGATTCCTCCAACGAGATCGGCGAGCTGTATTCCGGTGATACTGTTGAAGTTACAGAATATACCACCAGTGATTACTGGTACGTCTATTCTCCAAAACTGAACAGATCCGGATACGTAAATAACGATTACCTGTATTTCCTCTCATCACAGCCGACAAGTTCGTCCGGTTCTTATACTGTCAGTGTTGCCAAGGGTTATCTGGCTTTGCGTTCTGCAAAGGCTTATGACTCTTCCAACGAAATCGGACAGTTATACTCCGGTGATACTGTAACAGTTTCTGACAGCAGTGATCCTCAGTACTGGTATGTCTATTCTCCGAAACTGAACTTATCCGGCTATGTAAATAAAGATTACTTATATTACAGTGGCGATACTGCTGCCAGTGCACAGAGTTCTTCCGGAGATTCAAGGACTGTCAGTGTTGCCAAGGGTTATCTGGCTCTGCGTTCCGCAAAAGCTTATGATTCCTCCAATGAGATCGGACAGCTGTATTCCGGCGATACAGTTCAGCTTATCGACACCAGCGATTCCCAGTACTGGTACGTTTACTCTCAGAAGTTAGGAAAAAACGGATATGTAAATAAAGATTATCTGATTGGCGGAACAACCACATATGCCACCAGAACAGTCAGTGTTGCTACCGGTTATCTGGCTCTGCGCTCTGCGAAGGCTTACGACTCTTCCAACGAGATCGGACAGTTATATTCCGGCGATACAGTTCAGCTTGTGGATACAACTGATGCACAGTACTGGTATATTTACTCCCAGAAACTCTGCAAATATGGTTATGTAAATAAAGATTATTTATATTAATCTTTTTCGTAACACTATAAACGGTTACGCTTCTTTACATTCACTATATACAACAAAACAGAAAGGATTCACAGTTATGAGCCCCAAACGACAGGTTAACCATAACATTCGTAAACACTTTAACACAATCATTTACAATATTTCACGCTACGCGGAAATTGCTCTTTCTATGGTAATTCTGCTGGTGATCGCACTGGCAGGCTTCCGGCTGATCATGGAGGTTGCAGATACTTCTGTTATGTCCATGGATACAGAATTTTTCAGCACTTTCCTTTCCCAGGCTTTGTCTCTGGTAGTAGGCGTGGAATTTGTAAAAATGCTCTGCCAGCATTCCGCACAGACAGTTGTTGAGGTTCTGATGTTTGCCACAGCACGTCAGATGGTAGTCGAACACCTCGGGCCAGCAGAAACTCTTCTTGGCGTACTCAGTATCGCAGTTCTGTTTGCGATCCGCAAATATCTTATGACAGACAACGATGACATGAATGCTCATAACTGTCCGAAGAATACTGAAGAAAATTAAAGAAAACAAAAAACTGCATATCAGATACGATCTGTAAATTCTACCGGTCGTATCTGATTATGCAGTTTCTTTTTATTTCCACATGCTGATAAACGGGCGTCTCAAAAAAAGTAATTTTATATGATATATTCTATAGTTATGGTTATCAGCATGATGGGCGCTTATTTAATAATTACCACTAAAGAACTTACTGTCCTTCGGCAGTTCATAGCCCTTGAAGTAAGAGCCAAAATCAACCTTCAGATAATTGCAGAGGTTGGCAAGCTCAACCATTGTGTTGTCATTTACAGGAATGCCATTCTCTCTGCGCTCTTTTTCTGCAAATACTTCCTTCTCACCATGAGTATAAATCTGCTCTGCGCCTTCTGCCTTTGGACTCTGACGAAGAGTTTCCAGATATTCGGAAAAATGCGCCCTGATATCATCGGCATTTCCGAAGATTGCGGGATCAATGGCAGCAAATCCATGACAGATACCTGTCTTGTCTTTAAATGTACAGCATTTATCAGAAGTAACACCCATAGAAAAGATGGAGCTGAAAATCTCGCAGAGCATTCCATAACCGTAACCCTTATGACTTCCGTTTACCTCTTTATTACCACCAAGTGGCATGATTCCGCCGCCCTTCTTGGCAACAATATTGGCAAGTACATCCGGGGCATCTGTGCTTTCCTGACCATTTGCTCCCAGAGCCCAGCCCTGTGGAAGTGGTTTTCCCATCTTATTATACATTTCCAGTTTTCCTCTGGTAACTACTGTTGTGGAGCAGTCAAAAAGGAATGGATAAGGTTCTGCCGGCATTGCCACTGCAATGGGATTGGAACCAAGCATTGCTTTTCGTCCAAAGGTAGGTACCATGATTGCTTCCGAGTTGGTACATGCCATACCAAGTAAGCCCTGTTTGGAAGCCATTTCCGCATAATATCCTGCAATACCGAAATGATTGGAGTTTCTTACAGATACAAATCCAACACCTGTTTTCTTCGCCTTCTCAATAGCTTTCTCCATTGCAAAATGGGAAATCAGCTGTCCCATACCGTCATGTCCGTCGATCACTGCTGATACAGGTGTCTCAAATACGACCTCAGGTTTCGCATCCGGATGGATGGTTCCCTTCTCAATTCCTTTATCATATCTTACCATTCTCTGCATTCCATGGCTTTCAATCCCGTACAGATCTGCGGTAAGCAAAACATCCTTGATGATATTCGTCTCTTCTTCATTAAAACCAAATTTACGAAATACGTCGTGGCAAAAAGTATTTAATGTGTCATAACTCCATTTTACATATCCCATAACTGTAAAATCCCTCCATTCAAGTATTACTCATTTCGTTTTTGGTATTACCAATTTGTTAATTTGATTATACCACTCTCATTTTCAAAGTGCAATACGTTTTTTATTTTTTTCAGTATTTCTTATGTTACTGTATTACTGTTCCCTGGTAATATCCCGAGGCACGCAAGCCAAAATGTTACCGTCCACTCCGTTCACAGTAACATTCATTCCAGATTGCCTGTAGCAATTGGACATCTTCTCTTGTTTTTCTAAAACTGCCGTAATATACTATGTACAGGCAATCCTGCCTGCAGGATTGCCTGCTCATTTAATAAATAATAGATTACTGCTCACTTCCGCACCTGTAATATATTTCACAGAACAACTCTGCGGCGGCAGTAACAGAAAAGGAACATTACTATGATTCAGGATATCGCACCACACACTTACCACAACGAATACAAACCTTCTGCCCCGGATAAGAACAGTTTTATCCTTGCCTACGAAAAAGGCAGTATTCTTCTTCCACATCAGGAACGGGAAGCAGATATTTATTTTCCACGTTTTCAGGATCTGGAGGAAAAAGTTTCAGATCTCTACAGCAAGTATATTTATCTGTTTTCTATCGATGATCAGCGTTTCTATCTGATCCCGGAATTGGATACCACCCTTCTTCCAGATTACGAATTCCAGGATATACGAAATCTTCGGACAGCCCGGCCACAGCATCTGGCATTTGCAGGAGTTACAGGACATCAGCTTTTCCAGTGGTACAGCAAGCGCCGGTTCTGCGGCTGCTGTGGAAAACCAATGCTGCACAGCCAAAAAGAACGTATGATGGAATGCCCTTCCTGCGGCAATCAGGAGTACCCTGTCCTGTGTCCTGCAGTAATCGTAGGAATCACAAACGGAGATAAAATCATTCTTTCCAAATATGAGGGCCGCAGATTTAAGCGTTACGCCCTTATCGCAGGCTTTGCAGAAATCGGAGAAACCATTGAAGAAACTGTTCACAGAGAAGTAATGGAGGAAGTTGGCCTTAAGGTAAAGAATCTCCGCTATTACAAAAGCCAGCCATGGTCCTTCAGCGGTACCCTGCTTTTCGGATTCTTCTGTGATGTGGACGGCGATGATACCCTGACCGTTGACCATGAAGAGCTCTCCATGGCACAGTGGGTAGAACGTGATAAAATCCCGGATCAGGGCAATAATATCAGCCTGACCAAGGAAATGATGATGCTCTTCCGTGATGGAAAAGAACCCATATAAATAATATTCTATATCAGAAAAAGCTCATAGAACATTTTTCCCTATTATGCTAAAAGGATACATACACGGTAATGTTACTGTGCATGTATCCTTTTCGTTTCTCTGTAAAATTGCTTCACTATATTCTCAAAAATATTTCTGATTACTCTTCACGCCGCACTCCCGCTGCCAAATCCACGGCTTCTGCGGCTTCCATTACATTCCTGCTCAAATTCTTTCAGTTTCCGTCTTGCTTCCGGTGTCAGATTTGTCGGAACTTCAATCTGTACAGTTGCATATTCATCACCGTGTACCGACGGATTATTCATTGCAACGATACCTTTGCCTCTCAGACGTATCTTCATTCCGGACTGAGTACCTGGTTTAATGTTACAGAGAACATCACCGTAAATAGTGTGAACCTTCGCCTCACCGCCAAATACTGCTGTTGTAAATGGGATATTTACAGTTGTGTAAATATCTCTGCCTTCCCGTTTATATCCAGGTTTATCCTGAACATTTACTTTCAGAAGCAGGTCACCGGCTTCACCTCCGCCGACTCCCGGATATCCTTTTCCTTTAAGTCTGATAGATTTACCGGATTCAATACCTGCCGGAATATTGACTTCGTAATTCTGGACGCCACCGTTGCTGCTCTGCAGGCGGATAACCTTCTTACCGCCAAAAGCAGCTTCATCAAAGCTGACAGTAACCTCCGCATGAAGATCCTCACCTTTACTGCTGTAAGAACCACTAAAGCCATGACTGCGGAAATCACTTCCACCTGTACCAAAGCCACTGCCGAAGCCGCCAGTTCCATTGCTTCCGAATCCGCCAAAACCACTTCCGTGAAATCCACTGCCACCGAAGCCGCTGCTTCCAAAACCACCGGATGATTTACTCTTCTTAAATCCACCACCAAAGATGTTCTTCAGGATATCATCCATATCTTCGCCATTCTCAAAATGATATTCATGATAACCATTGCCATCACTGTACGAGCCATGGAAACCGCCGCCAAAAGGATTGCCCTGTGCTCCGCCAAATCCACTGCCAAAAGGACTTCCCTGTGCGTTTCCATAATTACCGGCACCTTCTTCAAAAGCAGCGTGGCCAAACTGATCATACAGTTTACGTTTCTTCTCATCACTCAGAACATCATAGGCTTCATTTACTTCCTTAAAATGCTCTGCTGCCGAAGCATTTCCCTCATTACTGTCCGGATGATATTTCTTTGCCAGTTTTCTGTATGCTTTCTTAATCGTTGCTGCATCTGCGTTTTTGTTCACGCCAAGAACTTCATAGTAGTCTCTTTTCAATATCATCACCTTCCCTCATAAACACATTCTAACGCAATCATTCCTGACTTCATATTTCTGCAATCCTCATTATGCAAACAACGGGAAGCCAAAAGATTTGACCTCCCGTTGCTGTAACTTAACATCTATTATCCTTCAATGGAGATGCTGTGCTTCTGTTCCACTGCTGGCTTTGCTTCTTTCTTCGGAACAAATAATGTCAGGATACCATGTTTGAATTCTGCTTTGATGTCGTCCTGATGTACTTCCTTACCTACATAGAAGCTACGACTGCAGGCACCTGCATAACGTTCTCTGCGGATATAACGTCCTGTCTCTTTTTCCTTCTCATCTTTATCCAGGCCTTTCTCTGCACTGATGGTCAGATAACCATTTTCAAGTGCTGCATGAACTTCATCTTTCTTAAATCCTGGAAGATCTACAATCAGTTCGTATCCGTTATTCATTTCCTTGATATCAGTTTTCATTACATGATTTGCTTTATGTCCATAAAGTTTCTTCTCTGCATCCTTCATTGCTCTGTCATCATAATAAAATGGGAAATCTCCAAAAAAGTCATCAAATAAATTTTCTCCAAAAATACTAGGCATTAACATAAGTCATATCTCCTTTTCTAATATATTTTATATATGTCAAATCTGTTCACCAGATTTACTTTCCAAATCTATCTTTACAGGTTTTTTCAACCTTTTATCTTCAATCTTTTAGTGTAAGCTTTTATTTTTTTATATCTGTTTTTAATCTCTGGCCGACCCTTAACGGGTCAGTCAGAATATTTATTCATCAGCCTTCAATGGCAATTGTTTTCTTCTGTTCTACTGCTGGTTTTGCTTCTTTCTTTGGTACAAATAATGTGAGGATACCATGTTTGAATTCTGCTTTAATGTCTTCTTTCTCAACTTCTTTACCTACATAGAAGCTACGGCTGCAGGCACCTGCGTAACGTTCCTTACGGATATAATGTCCTGTCTCTTTCTCCTGCTCATCTTTGTCCAGACCTTTCTCTGCACTGATAGTCAGATAACCATTCTCCAGGTCAGCCTTTACTTCATCTTTGGTAAATCCCGGAAGATCTACGACCAGTTCATAGCCTTTATCAGTTTCCTTGATATCGGTTTTCATTATATGGCTGGCTCTGCGTCCGTAAAGTTTCTTCTCTGTATCTTTCATTGCTCTGTCATCATAATAAAATGGAAAATCTCCAAAAAAGTCATCAAATAAATTTTCTCCAAAAATACTAGGCATCAACATAAGTCATCTCTCCTTTTCTATACCGTCCATCTACATGTGATGGACTCTCAGTTATGCATCTTTACCTTGTTTCTTTGGAACTTAGGTTATCAGGAATCTCATAGAACTTATTTCTTTGTTCTCTTTTTGTTCCCCTTCCTTTGTTCTAGTTGTAATATAACACTTATTATTAGCACTGTCAAGAGGTGAGTGCTAATTTTTTGTGAAGAATTTGTGAACCAGAATTTGTGAACCCTGTACTTTCTGACAGCCATTGGAAAAGCCTTTTATAAACGGCTCAAAAACCAACCTATCGTTTCCATTACAGGCATGAAAGGAACTGACACGCTATCCAGTAAATCTATTACCCTCCGTGGAGAAGTACGGGAAATCGGGCAGAAACGGTTATCAGAAATATTTCAGAAAAACCCTTACATGGAAGCCATTTACCCCAACAAGGAAAGCCGTACTGCATTGACTGTATTCCAAATCTACAAAGGTAGCGGAGAATTTTTTGATTTGAGCCAAAAACCTATTTTCCGGGAACAGTTCTCATTCGGTGGAATGGAAAACCATGCGTCCTGTTTTTTTGTTACCGATAAATGCAACGGCTGTAAACGCTGCACTGATGTCTGCCCGCAAAACTGCATTGATATTTCCGCCTATCCTGTCAAAATAAAGCAGGAACATTGTTTACATTGTGGAAAATGTATAGAAATATGTCCCTTGCAGGCGATAGAAGGAGAAAGCTATGACACAGGCAGAAAGACTTGCTTTTCTAATAAATTATTTGATAGATGAAAACAACGAGCTAAAATCAATAGATATTCCTGCACAGGACACAGCAAGAAAACGGTTATTGCGTTCCCTTATGAATATACGCCCGCCGAAAACAGTTTCAAAGAAATTTTTAGAAGTACAGGACACATACTTACAGGAAGAATGTACGCAGAAAGGCGTTATTTCATTAACCGATATTTCATTGGAACAACCGGGAATTTACTTATGGCAGGGCGATATTACCCGACTGTCCGTAGACGCTATCGTAAATGCTGTCAACAGTGCCATGTTAGGCTGTTTCGTTCCCTGTCATGGGTGTATTGACAATGCTATTCATTCTGCCGCAGGCGTGGAGCTTCGTCTTGAATGTTCCCATATCATGGAAAAACAAAAAACAGAAGAACCTACGGGAAAAGCAAAAATCACAAAAGCCTACAATCTTCCCTGCCGTTATGTTCTTCATACTGTCGGTCCGATTATATACGGTAAAGTTACACAGCAGGATTGTGGGTTACTTTCGGACTGTTACCGTTCCTGTCTGGAACTTGCAGCAGCCTATCAGTTAAAAAGTATTGCTTTTTGCTGTATTTCTACAGGAGAATTTCATTTCCCCAATGAAAAAGCCGCCGTGATAGCAATACAAACGGTACAGGACTATCAAAAGAAAAATCAGAATGGTTTGGAGGTGGTTTTTAATGTATTCAAAGACAGCGACTACAAAATCTATAAGCAGTTATTGGGATAATACGCAGGTAAGGCGTTCTTTAGAAAGAGTGAAAAGGATAATTGAAAGTGCTGACGCTATCTTGATTGGCGCAGGAGCAGGATTGTCTACCTCTGCCGGATTTACTTATTCTGGGAGACGATTTGAAGATAATTTCCCGGACTTTATAGAAAAATATGGTTTTAAGGATATGTATTCAGCAGGCTTTTATCTATACAAGACCTTAGAGGAACATTGGGCGTATTGGAGCCGCTATATTTTTATTAACCGCTACCAAAATGCCCCGAAAAGCGTTTACAATGATTTATACAATATGGTACAGGACAAGGACTATTTTGTTTTGACAACCAATGTAGACCATTGTTTCCAAAAAGCAGGTTTTGACAAACACAGGCTGTTTTATACACAGGGCGATTATGGGTTATGGCAATGTTCAAAGCCCTGCCATGACAAAACATATGATAATGAAACCGTGATTAAAAAAATGGTTGCCAAACAGGAGAATATGCGTATTCCGTCCGAATTAGTACCCCACTGTCCTGTTTGCGGTGCGCCTATGTCAATGAATTTGCGTGCAGACAGTACCTTTGTGGAAGATAGCGGCTGGCATACAGCGGCAGAAAGGTATCAGGACTTTATACGCCGTCATAAGGGACTGAAAATTTTATATCTGGAATTAGGTGTTGGCGGTAATACGCCCGTAATTATTAAGTTTGGGTTCCATAGAATGACAGCGGAAAATCCAAAGGCAACATATGTTTGTGTCAATTATGGTCAGGCATATGCCCCGAATGAAATTTTAGACAGAAGCATAGTCATAAATGGGGATGCAGGGGAAGTGATTTCAAAATTAATGGTGCCCGAAGTTGGGAAATAAGCCCCGGGAATTATCAAATATCCATTCTGGCAAATGACATATAGCAATCCCAATGCAACTTATGTATGTATCAATTTATCAGAAGCTTATATTCCAACAGAAATCAAGAAGCAGTCTATTTGTATTGATTGTGATATTGGAGATATTTTGAAACAGTTTACAAAAAACGCACTTCATTAGATAAAAATTCACAAGGAGGTGGTATCATAGGTAAAATGGTATTGCTGACACTTAATGAACAAGAAGAAAAAGTGATTGACAAAATCATATCGGCAATCACAGACCATATACAGATTGAACCTTTGCAGATTACGCCCGTTTCCGTGTTATCTTTTCCGGGACTAGAAATAAAGCAGACCCAACGCCGGGTACTGCAAAATGGAGAGGAAGTAAACCTTACCCGCCTTGAATACAATACCCTTGTGTTTCTTGCTTCCAATCCCGGCATTGTCCTCACACGGACACAGATATTTGAAGCCGTCTGGAACATGGACAGCGATAGCTGCCATTCAAGCGTTGGTAACGTGATTTACAACCTGCGAAAAAAGATAGAGCCAGACAGCAAGAACCCGACCTATATAAAAACCATATTAGGTGTCGGCTATAAATTTGATGGATAAGCACCGGGGAATGATGATTGATACATTGTCATTTCTCGGTGTTTTTTTCTGCCTTTGTATCATACGAAAGATTGTAAGATAGGATTGACAGACCACATTCTCATTCCCATCTTACTTAGAGGTAAGTATCGCACAATAAAGTGAGTACTTTACATATGTTCTTTGGGGAATTAAAATAAATTTAGAAATTTAACATTGCATTAACATCTATTTTCAAAGGAGGATATTTGTATGGATTTCAAATGGCTCAATGAAGGACAGCTAAAAACAGAAAACAACAAAATTGAAATGTTTGCCCCGGCGCAAAGTGATTTTTTCTTTAATAACGGTGCGATTAGTGAAGAAGGAATTACGCCGGAATCTTTATGTAATGCTCCGTTTTACCACACTGAAATTGCCGGAGATTTCGTTATGCGAGTAAAAGTGTCCCATGATTTCAAAGATACATATGACTCCGCTTCCATTATGGTAATGCAGGATATGAAAAACTGGGCGAAGTCGTGTTTTGAAATGACAGATTTCGGTACGCACGCTGTTGTTAGCGTTGTTGCAAGAAACGGGGAATGTGACGATGCGAATGGGTGCAACATTGACGGTAATGAAGTTTGGCTGCAAGTATGCAGGTGTGGCAACTCTTTTGCGTTCCATTATTCTGTTGACGGCAAAAAATTCTACATGACGAGATTTTTTAATCTTCCTGTTGGCGAAACGGTAAAAGTAGGACTGTTGCCGCAAGCTCCTGTTGGAAACGGCGGGACAAGGTTTTATACAGACCTCATTTTTGAACAGAAAACAGTAAAAAATATTCGTATGGGTGAATAAACGGCTTTATCCACTGTCCCTAAGAAACAGACCGAAACCTCAAACAGTTTCAGTCTGTTTCTTTTTATATATCATAATGCGTTTTCTTCTCCCCAATCACATATTGCATTAAGTATTGGAATCAGTGATTTGCCACGTTCAGTTAAACTATATTCCACCTTAGGCGGTATTTGCGGATATTCTTTTCTATGAATTAGTTTATCAGCTTCCAGTTCTTTTAATGTTGCACTTAATGTTTTGTAGGAAATTGCTTCAATGTACTTTTTCATTTCATTAAATCGGACAATGCCAAATTCTGCTAAAACATATAATATGGTCATTTTATATTTTCCGTTAATCAATGACAACGTATAGCTAAATCCTGTACTTCTGAAACATTCATTTGAAATAATTCGTTCACTCATTTTACACTTTCCTTTCTGATAGTTTATAACCTTTATATTAGTATCGTACTTAAATGTGCGTACTTACTTTTGATTTCATTCTTGCTATAATGATAATATCTTGTATGGAAAAAGTCAATCCCACAATCAAAGGAGGATAATTTTATGAGCAAAAAAATAGTTGTAATCACAGGCAGCCCCCGTAAAAACGGAAACAGCTTTGCCATGACAGAGGCTTTTATCAAGGCGGCAGAAAAAAAAGGACATACAATAACCCGGTTTGACATTGCAACAATGAATGTAGGCGGGTGTCGTGCCTGCGAAACTTGCTTCAAAACGGGGAAAGCCTGTTCCTTTAATGACGATTTTAATACCATTGCCCCAGCTATTCAGGAAGCAGACGCAGTAGTATTCTCAACCCCGGTTTACTGGTACTCTATCCCATCACAAATTAAAGCAGTAATAGATAAGCTGTTTTCATTCTACAATGCAAAAGTTGACCTATCGGGTAAAGAATGTGCGCTGATTTCCTGTTGTGAGGAAAATGATGAATCCGTTTTTGACGGTGTACGTGTTCCGATAGAGCGTTCTGCCGCATTGCTAAACTGGAAAATGGTAGGAATGGTATTAGTTCCCGCAGTTGTCAATGTAGGAGATATTGATAAAACAGAGGGGTGCAATCAAGCGGTTGCTTTGGCAGATAAATTTTAACTAAATGAAAAAATCGCTTTAAAGCAAATAACTCAAAACTAACAATAAAAGGTGGTGTGCAGCATAGGAAAATTATTGTTACTGACGCTTAGTGAACGGGAAGAAAAAGTAATTGACAAAATAATAGCAGCAATATCTGATTATATACAGCTTGAACCTATGCAGATAGCACCTGTTTCCATATTATCTTTTCGGGGACTGGAAATAAGGCAGCAACAACGCAAGGTATTTCAAGACGGGAAAGAGGTAAACCTTACTCGTCTTGAATACAGTACCCTTGTATTTCTTGCTTCCAATCCCGGCATTGTCCTCACACGGGCGCAGATATTTGAAGCCGTCTGGAACATGGATAGCGATAGCTGCCATTCGAGCGTTGGAAACGTGATTTGCAACCTGCGGAAGAAAATAGAGCCGGACAGCACTGTGGTCAACTTAAGTGTTTTAGAAGAATTTTAGAATTCCTTCAGCCCTGATTTCATGGGCATTTGAAGGAATTCTTTTCTTTTTTTATAAAAAAATACTTGACAAAACCTCCTGAAAGTGTAGTCGCTTCGCGACCTATTAATTAAGGAATTATTCGTCTCGCCACGAATCTTAATTACACTTTAGGAGGTATGTCATATAAATCGAATTGACATCTACAAAAATATCATTCAATCCATTAAGGAGTATATCACAATCCCAGAAAAACTGGAACCTCATCGTGCAAAAAATCATTTTGTTCGTAAACGAAAACTTTCTCTTTTTCAAGTAATTATGTATCTGCTTTATACTTCAAAGGCCTCCATGTTTCAAAATCTCTCCCGTATTCGGGAAGATCTTGGAGTTCTTGATTTCCCTGATATTTCAAAGCAGGCTCTCTCAAAGGCTCGGCAATTTATTAACCCTGCCCTATTTAAAGAGCTCTACTATTTATCAGTTGATTTATTATATAAGCAGCTCCCATCTCGTAAACTTTGGAATGGATATCATTTGTTTGCCATTGATGGTTCCAAAATAGAATTTCCTAATTCGAAATCAAATTTCGAATTCTTCGGTGAAATGTTTGGATATCCTGATCCAAGCCGCCGTTTTACTATGGGACTTGGTTCCATTGTTTATGATGTTCTTGATGATTATATCGTCCATGCTTCTTTTCAGCGCTATCTTGCTTCTGAACGTTCTGCTGCTTTAAAGCATTTGCATAATTTAGAAGATTTAAATATCTATCATAACAGCGTTATAATCTTTGACCGTGGCTATTATTCTGAAAATATGTTTCGCTACTGTGTCGAGCATCAGCACCTTTGCCTTATGCGCTTGAAACAGAATTATATCATTGCCAAGAAATGCTCTGGTGACATAATCACTGTTCTGCCTGGCAACACAAAAGACGGGACTGAGGATATCAGGATAAGAGTCATCGAAGTTATTCTCGATGATGGAACAAAAGAGTATCTTGCAACCAATCTTTTTGATTCACATATTTCTCAGCAGATGTTCCGCGAACTTTACTTCTATCGCTGGCCGGTTGAAACAAAATATAAGGAATTGAAAAGCCGCCTCGCTATTGAAGAATTCTCCGGTGCAACAACTACTTCGGTACTTCAAGAATTTTATATCAACGTACTTCTTTCAAACCTGTCATCTCTTATTAAAAATCAGGTTGATGAAGAAATTCAGATTATCGCTAAAAGTACGAATAAGTATCGATACCAAGCAAACCGAGCATTTATTATCGGACGTATCAAAACAATATTTCCCAAAATCTTGTGTAATCTTTTTGATTTATCTGCAATTGATAGATTATATAAGGAATCCCTCCGATGCAGATCTCAGATTATGCCTGGAAGAACATTCCGACGAAAAAAGAACAAAGCAATAGGCAGGACACATTTTAACAATAAAAAAGTCGCATTCTAATAATCAATAGCTTTTCATATGGCTTTTCCGTGAAGCTTTATTAAAGTGCGGCTTCTTTTCAAATCTACTTTCTTTTTTCTTAATTTCACACCATTATACATTACCCTGGCCAGGCAGTTATCCTAAGTTGACACTAAGTTGACCACATTGGTGCCTGGCACCAATGTTTATGTTTCACTAGTCTTAATCCCTTTTATGGTTTATTCTGTTTACGATACTCGGATGGAGTTGTCCCATAAAACTCTGAAAAAATCCGATTAAAATAACTTCGATTTGAATAGCCGAATTTTTCACAAATTGCGCTGATTTTCATGTCTGTTTCTGTAAGTAATGCGGCAATTCTTCCAAGCTCTGCCAGAGTTTTTCCTGTTCGCTTTTTTACAATACGCTCAATATAATCGCCGCTATACCCTGTAAGTTTTTCAATTTCAGCTCGGGAAAATATACCTGATTTGTTCTCGTATGCGCATAATATTTTACGTAATATCTGTTCTTCATTGGATAATCTGGCACTGTAGGTTTCTCGGATATATATATTTGAATCTTCCATAAGTTCAATCAAACGGCATAAAAGAGCTTTCATCATATATCTTTTACCAGAACGTCTACCCTTAATTTCTGTAAGCATTCGTTCTGTAAGTTCAAAAATATACAAAACAGAGTCTTCTTCTTTTAATCTAAAATTAATATATTGTTTTGCATCATAAAAGGGCGTCTTTTTATTTTCCAAAAATAGATCATAAAAAAAACTTCCTATGGGCAGACAACGGCCCTGATTATCATAACAATAATTTTGGCTCAAAAGATCTTGTACAAACGATTCATTTAACAAAAAAAGGATAATTTCAACCCTCTGATCCATAATCTCCCGATGATGAATATTTTTGTTAGAAAGGACGCCCTCGCCCGGCATGTAGGCGACATGCTCTTCCTCAAATTGCATGGTAAGCCGTCCGGAAAGAACAAATGTAATTTCATAAAAATCGTGAATGTGCTGTGGCAAGGCTTCCTGCTCAAGATATTCCCTATAAGTAACATGACTGACGATTTTATTGTGTTCACTGTATTCTACACTGATAAAAGTATCATTCTCCGGGTCTGCCATTTCGTATAAAATCATATAAGGCATATCCATTTCAACAAATTCATAAATAGAATCCTTTATAGTATTGTGAAATAAATGCGGACACTCCACACCTATTTTTTTGGTCTGTTTTAGATACATTTTCTGCAAACCTTCTCTATTTTGGATATTTTTTCTAACATATCAAAATTATATAATAAAAATACATACAACACAAGTTTTTAAAAGAGGAGGTTAAAATGAATATCTATGTAAACGCAGAAGCAGCCAGAAATGGGGATGGCACAAAGCAGTATCCGCTTAAATCAATTAATGAAGCGGCACAGATGGCACAGGCAGGGGATTCGATTTTTGTTGCACCTGGTATTTACCGAGAACTGGTTGATCCCCGGAACGCAGGATGTGAAGATGCCAGAGTGACCTATGTGAGTGAAATACCTTTGGGCGCAGTAATTACCGGTGCAGAAGAGGTAAAAAACTGGAATATATACCAGGGAGACGTATGGGTTTGCAGGGTAAAAAACAGCCTGTTTGGGGAGTATAATCCATATACTACATTGATAAAAGGAGATTGGTACTTCGGGCCGTTTGTAAGACATACAGGAGCTGTTTACCTGAACGACAGACAGCTGTATGAAACGCAGACACTTGCAGAGTGCATAGAAGGAAAAGAATATATTCATTCATGGGAACCGGAATTTTCCGTATATAAATGGTATACGGAACAAGACGGAGACGAAACAGTTATTTATGCAAACTTTAAAGGAAAGAATCCCAATCAGGAAAAAGTAGAGATTAATGTACGTCGCAGATGTTTCATGCCTTCCAGAGAAGGAGTTGACTATATCACATTCCGGGGATTCAAAGTTGAAAAAGCTGCAACCACATGGGCTCCGCCTGCAGCGTTTCAGGACGGCATGGTCGGACCGCACTGGTCAAAAGGATGGATTATTGAGGACTGTGAAATTAGCAACAGCAAATGCAGCGGTATTTCTCTCGGGAAATACTACGATCCTGAAAACGAACATTATTTTACGACAAAACATATGAAAAGTGCAACACAGATGGAACGCGATGCTATCTGCAAAGGGCAATATTATGGATGGATAAAAGAAAAAGTCGGCAGCCATATCGTTCGTCGGTGTCATATCCATCATTGTGAGCAGACAGGAATTGTTGGAAGAATGGGCTGTGCTTTCTCGGTAATTGAAGATAATCATATTCATCATATTAACTGTATGCAGGAACTGGCGGGCGCAGAGACTGCGGGAATCAAACTCCATGCGGCAATCGATGTAACATTTAGAAGAAATCATATTCATCATTGCATTATGGGAATCTGGTGTGACTGGGAAGCACAGGGAACCAGAATTACCCAAAATCTTTTTCATGATAATCATGCGCCATTTGCTGATATTCCGCAGGTAGTAGGCGCTATGCCAAGTCAGGATGTTTTTATAGAAGTTTCTCATGGGCCGACACTAATCGACAACAATATCAGTCTTTCCAAAACCTCATTCAGACTTGCGGCACAGGGCTGCGCAGTTGTACATAATCTCTGTCTCGGACCGCTGGACTCTATTGGAGGTGACACAGATATGCCGTTAAAAAATGGCACTATGGTTCGCCGATACACGCCCTATCACATTCCTCACAGAACGGAAGTTGCAGGGATGATGGTTATTCTGCATGGTGACGACAGAATATATAACAACATTTTCATTCAGAACTGGCCGATAAAACCGGTAGAAGAAAAAGAAATACCAGACGCAGATATGGTGGATGATCCAATGATGGACAATCAGATACAGGGAACCAGCGTATTTGACGAGTATCCCGACTATGCGGAATGGGAAGCGCAGTTTGACCTTGATAATCCGGAACCTAACATGGTTACGCTGCGAGACTGTCATTTTGGTCATCTTCCGGTTTGGATTGATGGCAATGCATACTTTAATGGCGCAAAAGCATGGTGCAGAGAACAGCACAAACTGCATGGAAAAAAGGACGTTTATGTAAGTCTTAAAGAAGACTATTCGATTGAAACAAACGTTTATGATTTACTGGAAGATTTTCGAGTTGGCATAATCCACAGTGATACATTGGGAAAGGCATTTGAGCCTGGACAGAGATTCGAAAATCCGGATGGAAGTCCTGTTCTGCTGCAGAAAGACTACTTTGGTAATCATAGAGGAACATCCACCATTCCCGGTCCTTTTGCGGATATGTCATGTGTAGGAAGGAAGTTAGTATGAGCGAAAGAAAATATTTGAATTTTTGGCAAAAAACGAGCCAGCTTCGAAGCCTATCGAAAAACTATAAGTGAACTCAATGGTGGTGTGTTTGATATTATCAGTGTTCAATCGTCTCCTTATTATCCCCTCCAGGACTTATAATTACGCGAAGATTAAAGTGTGGACTTTGTGGAACAGAATTTGAAGCACGATGTGCAGTTCGCAAAGAGAACGAGGTTGGTTACACGCACCCTGATATGATCCCAGGATGGACCGGTCAAGAGTAAATATACGCCCAGATTTCTCTGGGCGCTCTTGACATACCAATTTAA
>OLPL01000681.1_pt1 | contig 24551 bp, 15 predicted proteins | sample 1673211 | NCBI WGS metagenome assembly OLPL01 (sample SAMEA3136766, study PRJEB25190) | human gut metagenome | reverse complement strand
GACAACATGAGCACTTTTTGAATGCGTTTTTTACAAATTCGCAGCGCCCTGTGGTCGATTGTTTGAACGTAGCTGCGGGCATTTTGGCTCGCAGCAAGCGAGTTATCGAAGGAACAGGCGCGGATCAGCGATTTGTAAAAAACGCTTTCAAAAATGCGGAGTGTCACCCTTGATTCTTATAAATATTTCTTCTCATGTTCTTTCTGACTCATACATGCAACACTATTACAATCAAAACTTGTCATGAAATAATACTGACAACTAAAATCAAAAAAGTGTTAGAAACCTAGTATTTATGCAGGTTATAAGGATTTGTATGAACAGACGTTCTGATACCGTTTGATACCCTAAAACACATAGAAAGGAGAAAATCCTGTATGTGCGATACTTTTTGCTAAAAATCTTGATACCCTAAGCTGATACCTTAAAAAATCACTTTCGAGTGGTTTATTTTTTTACGTTTTTATGGTTATACTAAAGTATTCTTACGACACAACATCCAAAGAATATTTTCGCATACTCATAAATCAAAACTATCTTTACACCAAACACACGTTCGTGTTATAATACTCGAGAGGTGAAATAAAATGTACAATACAACAAACATTCCAAAAGCTACCAAGAGAGTAAACATTTCAGGAGACACACCACCTGACATCTGGATGTCTATGTTAGATTCTTATGGTAAGCTTCAAAAATTCCACATCAGAGAACTACTTCTACAAGGTACTAGAAAAGAAACTAACAGCGCAAGACAAGAACGTGAAGTAGAATATTACAAAAGCAGAATAGAAGTGTTAGAACGATTTAACATTTCTACAAAGACAAAGATACTAAAATACATTCCATCATCTGGTACATGGTATATCTGCGGAGAATATGCAGACTTATTACGATCACAGAGTTACTTGAACAGATAAGGAGATACATAATGAGAATATACGAATACAACGAAAGCACTCAGACGCTTAATACAGAGTGCGGATTGTTCCACATAGGTGACACAGTACAACTTACAGAAATCGACTCTCAGACGCCTGTGAAAACAGTCTTATATGGAGCTAGAATTGATTCTACAGAATATATCCTTTCATTCTTTGACGAGAAGTGTGGGCTTCCTTTATACTTGTCTGAGCATGAAATAGATGATATGTGTAGAGTAGAAAAATCGTAAAAAATAGGGTACACCAGAAATTAACCTGATGTACCCTAAAATTTTAATAATACTCCGAATATCCTATCCAGAGTCTCTTTGTTAAATTATAATGTTTGCTTTTAAATTCAGGCAAGGATACAAACACAATTTTCATTGCCAGCTCAATCTGCTTCCTCGCATTGTCCCGTTGTAAAAAATACAAACTTGATTGATCCACTGAGCCACAATCATTAAGAGCGATTTCTTTATCACTGACAAAGAAAACCAATAAAGAAAATACCGACTGATCGTCAAATCAATCATAACTGTTTCTTATATCTTTTCATATCCCTTAGCATTTCTTTGTATAAGACAGTTTAATCCAACCATCTTTAGTTTTACCCCAACCATTCTTAACAGCTTTGATTGCAACTGTTGTGCCTTTCTTGTAAGCATCTCTAGCAATGGCAGCCGTTGTAGATGGAGATTTACGCACCTTCAGAGCAGAAGCAGTTACTTTCACTTTGTAAGATTTTAACTTAGAAGATGCTTTTGGTTTTACTACTGTAGAACCAGAAATGTCTGCTTTGAATTTAGCCCACTGTTTATTATTTTTTCCACACCAAGGTTCTGGGCACCGTTTTCCATTTGTGTCCCAATGACGAATAACATGACTAGCAGGGATATTATATTTTTTCATTAGTTTTTTTGTTAATGCAACAGCATTATTGTATGTCTTTTTAGAAACGCCATTAGCTACACCTGCCATTTCAATACTCAGACTGTTTGCGTTTGTGCAGTTTTTATAATATTTTCCTGCCCCATTTGCTTGAGTGAAGAAACCTCCAACCGCCCATGCTATTCTGTTAACAGGAACAGATTTCCATACAATATCTTCATCATCAATAAAATAATGTGCGCCAGCAGATCTAGTGTTACCAGTAGCAAAATAATCTGCGTTATTCTTTGCACTATCTTTCTCCCCACCTGTGAAATGGATTACAATAAACTTAATAGAACTCGTGCTACGTTTACTTCCGTAGCTCACGCTCTTTGCCGTTCTTGTTTTGAATTTTAATGCCATAAATATCAAACTTCCTTTCTTTTATCTAAAAAGAGCAGTCACCATAACAGCAACTGCTCAATAACTAATTATTCAATTACTAATTACTCACTTAGCAAATTATCCAACAATGTCATCAGATTCTTTGCCTTCAGTAACATCATCTAATTCTTTTTCAAATAAATCCTTATCAACTTTTACGATCACATCTTTTTGACCAATCTTATTCTTGATTTCCTCAGCCTCTTCAAGAGTTAATCTACCGTCTCTCAGAGCGTAAGCAATTTCATCTGCAAACTGAGCTGTCCATGTAAAACTATGATTTTTCCAATCTCCATACAGAGATGTTCCAACTACAAAAGCAATACCAACTACTTGGTTAATTACATCTTCATGTACGTCAATCACTGGTTTGCCTGCCGCAGTTAATCCCATATTGATCCACGCCAACACCTGTAAAATCAGACTTACAACAGTATGTGGTTTAACTTCACTCCAATTAATACTTGCCAAAAATTCTTTAAATTTGTTCATAATGCAATCCTCCTTTGCAATAAAAAAGACCTACAAGAATGACTCTTCATCCTTAATAGGCAATGCTTTAATTTCGTTATACATTTTTTCTCCAACGCCATTTTGATGTAATTGGTCATGGTATACCTTATAAATAGCATTGATGTTTTCAAGCCCCGTAGGGGAAATACAACCTTTTTGCTTGTAATATCTGTGGGCTTGTTTGATTCTATCTCTTAGCATTGCAGCAACACCTTCAGATAAAGCAACGTCCATTGCGCACGCATCATCTAATTTTTTAGCCAGTTCAGCTGTATGTGCAAATAGTCGTTCCATGCCTACCTTTTGGTCTGTTAATAATGCGGCTTGCTCTCTCATCATGTCTTTGATAACTTGAATATCTTTATTCTGATTGCTCAAAATCTGTGTTAGTTTATCCAAAGTTTCTGTATGCTTATCGATCATTAAGCGTTGTTGTTCAATCACTTCTTTTTGATGTTTCTTTTCTAACGAAGCACGTGTCTCAAAACCAAACTTTTCGTTTAATTTGGAAGTGACATCAAAAATTTTATCTGCAAACAAAAGAACCGCAAAGACAAACACTGTCAATGCAGCCCCATGTTGAGATAAAAAATTAATTATAATATTCCAATTTTCTATCATGTAATTACCTCGATTATTTTATAAAAATCACTCCTTTAAGTCTTTACCAAACATATTCTGGTTTTTCTTCTCCAAATAATAAATATCTCAGCGAATCATCTACAACAATGCATACTGCACTCAGTAAAATCCATAAAATTGTATAAGGTAAGCAAATCTGCCCACACAGATTAAAAGGCATCTGAGAGTAATCCCAAATGCCTAAACCTAACCATAAATTTAAAATACAACCTGCTATGAATTCCATTACAGTAACAATCAATCCTCCGAGAACCATCTGCTCACGAAAGGGCATAAGATGGTAGAAGAAGCGACTGTTATTTATCAGCCCAATAAGAATGAAGCAAGTACCGCCTAACATTCCCATTGTCCAATGTGTGTATCCTCGCCAGATGATTTCAATTCCACAATAAGCAAATGCTCCAATAAGGAATAAGATAAGATATTTACATGATTTCTTTACATGTAGCATTTTATTTATTCACCTTCTTTTTGATCTTCGTTCTCACTTTCATCTTTACAAATAAGCTGTAAAATCATGATGTCTCCCTCAAGAATTCCTTGACAATTCTCAATAACATCACAAACTTCGCTAAAAGTCATTCTCATCTTATGGAACTCAACCCCTGAGTTTTCCATGCTTAAAGGATTAAACTCTGCTAAGAATTTCTGCCCGTTCTCTGTACCATTGATCTGGGCATCAGTAGTGATATCATATTTCTGTAAGAGTTTGTGTTTTTCTTCAAAATATTCCTTCAGCTCTCCTTGAATCTTTCTAATATTCTTGGCAAGCCCAGCACTTAAAGTACATGGTACTAATTCACTGTTTTTCATAAGGAATGCATAAATTGTATTTAACTGTCCTAAGATCATATCTGCCTGCATATTTGTCATTTCCATATTAATTTTCTCCTTTTCTCTGTTAAATTAATTATTCTTCAGTCGTAACTGAATCTTTTCCTGTCTCATCCATCTTGCCTTCTCCATCTGAAGGAGTAGTAGGTTCTGTTGACTGCACAGGAATTACTTCATATTTAATTTCAATTTTGTCCAATTCTTCTTTGCTAGTAGAACTGAAAATTTGCGCTTTGGTTACATTCATCTGTTGGAAATAAGGATAGATAAATGCTTTGATCATTGCTGTTAATTGCACAAATTCCTCAGCAGTGAATGTTTCACACGCACTCTTCTTACTATGCCATTCAAGAGTTACTTGCTGACCAGCAGTAGTAAGAGCTTGATATTGCATAAAGTTCAGAGCCATTTCATTCTGATCTTCTTCAGATACTCCATAAGGCTTACCATTGAATTCTACACTCTGACTTGCTAAGAACTCAGCGAGAGCAGCTTTGTTTTTCTCCTGTAAATAGTTCTTGTACTCGTCAAGAGTCAAGGTATTAATATCAACCACCTGATTGACTTTTTCATCAAGTCGTTGTACCTGTTCTACAATATTTGCTCTTGTAAGAGATACGATCAGCGCATCTTCCCATTCTCCATTTGTGTTGTTATATAATCCTTGCTGTAAAGAGATTTCTTTATAATTGTTAAAACATGTATAGGTTGCAATCTGCGCATCATCTCTGTAGATATCTAATGTTTTAAAGTTTGTAAATGCTGATTTAACCGTTTTTAGATCATCTGTGCAAACGACAAGTTTACATTCCATATCAAAAGTCATAGAATTAAACTGCATAAGATTAAATACTTTGTCGTCAGAGCTATCTAATTTAACTGTGTATACCATATGTATTTCACCTTTCTTTCTGTTTTTGAGCATACAAAAAGAGCAGTCCGAAAACTGCTCTATGTACGATCAAATTTATGTTTTATTTAGTTGTTTTTATCCGTTCTTAAAGTCCAAGCTTTGCTTCGATTGCTTGTAATCGAACTTCTAGGTCGGCTTTTTCTTGTTTGACTTTGGTAAGTTCTCTTCGTGTCTTTTGAATCATATGGGTATTTAATGCAATAAATTCTGTATAAGAAACACCATATTCCGTTTCAATATCGACCTCAACATCTTTGCCAAAACGCTTTTCAATATCTTCCTGTACAAGAGGTCTATGTGTTACTACAGCAAATTTATCAGCATCATAACCCTCGGATTCTAAGACGTCTTCTGTTTTATGAGCACCAAATCCAAAATGAGTTTTCTTACCATCATAATCTCCAATGTAATTGAACCCTATAGGATTTAGATTCATATAGAAATTTTCATATTGATCAAGAGTAGTAAAGTTTTCTTTAAGATTTTCGTCTGAAGTAGAAATGCTGTGTGATGCCCAGATAGACGAACCATAAAGTCGCAATTGTTGACTATCATCACCGACACATACACCTCCCCACGATGTTCCACGTGCAATTTGGTACCCATGCGCCCAATAAAAAGATTCGCTATCAGCACCAATGACAACTGCACCAGAACTATGCACTTCTGAGCAATAAAGCCAACCGTCCGCTACAAAATCTGTTGCATACAAATTTCGATAGCATTTGACTCCTTCTGAAACTGACATTAAATAATAGTCCCCATCAATACCAAATTTAAATCCAGTTGAATAAATTTCAACATTATTTGACGTACCTTGTATTCCTATATGTCCGTTTATTATAGAGACAGTATCTCCTTCATCTCCTAAATTTCCAGTTTCGATACTTCCTCTTATGGCGGCATTTTCTGCCCACAAAACTCCATCATACCCAACTCTAAAAGGAGCAGAATTGCTATCTTCAGCACCAGCCCAGAAAGCCTGATTTCCACCAATACCAGATGCATTACTTCCGCTGTTTGTCATCAGATATGTTGACGTAATATCATAGCGACCAATCTTACCATTCGTAGCAGTAATTGTTCCCGTAATATCTGCATCTGTGGCAGTTAATTTACCAGTGTGACCAACCTTAAATACGGCACTATTTCCGTTATCATTGCTTGTTGCACCCGCCCAGAAAGCATAAGCACTTCCGTACTTACCAATACCTGTATATTTACCAGATCCTGTCGTATACATCTTATTGCTAATTATAGTCCATCCCGCAATACTACCATTCGTAGCTGTAATCTCACCACTCAGGTTCGCATTCTTGGCAATCAAATTACCATTTGCATCCCAACTCAAATTAGGACTTGTAAAGCTACCATCACCCAGATTTAAGAATGATCCCTGCGTACCACCAGAAGAGATGTAGTTGTGAGATTTAATGGCATCTGTTGCGATTTTATCTGCCGTGATAGAACCAGCCAAAATTTGATTACCAGTAATAGTATCGGTTTTAATACTTCCACCATCTATAATGGTTTCCTTGTCGAATATGTAAGTACCAGGTTCATTTGAAATAGAATCAACCTCTTCCAACATGATGCAATCTACCCATACATTAAAAGTTTGGGGCGCACTAGAACTGCTTGGTCTACCCCAGATAAGAGGAACTACAGACCAGTATAATCCAGTTGCATTATCTGCGACTTTTATTGCACAAACAGCTCGTTGCCAATCCGTACTTAGATTAACACCAGTAGAACTTCCTGGTAATTTTCTCGGATCAATGTTAGATAGATAAAGTCCATCTGTTTTAGTGTCTGGAGTATCATGCCCCTGAATATCTATCATGAACAGTCCCGTAGTAGAATCTGATTTTACATAACAAGAAAGTATGTATTGTTTACCTGCTTGTATTTTTACACAGCCGTAATTATTTGCAGAACTTCCTAAATACAATGGTGTTGTACTTGAGTTTAAATTTGCAGTAGTATAACTGATTTTAAGAGATTTATCTCCATCATAAGATACCGAACTATCAATGCCGACAGAAGTTACACCGTTATCTTTTGCGTAGCATATAGCATCTTCTTGTGAGGCAACATTTTCAAAACTAGAGTAATCTAGATTGTATAGATTCTTTCTGCCATCTCCTTTAGCAGTATTCATAAAGCTTACAATACCATCAAGATTAATGTTTGCTGATACAAGATTCATTAATCTATCAGTAATTTCGAAATTACTTGAACTTGTACCGCTTTTGACAATCCAACTGAATTTATCAGCGGTCTGATTAGCAATAGTTTCTACATTCACGATCTTCCCGTTAACATCTTCAGGCGCTAGTGTGAATGGCGTAGCAGAAGTACCACGCTCAATCTTTAGACAGATTTGTGAAATGTCGGGAGGAGTAATTTGTGTTTTTGTGCCATCTCCCCATCGTAAGATGATAGACATATATTTGGCATCACCACAATTAATTGTACTAGGAAATGATTTCCAACCAGTTTCACGAAGTAAACCCTTTTTTGCATCATACAGTGTTCCGTAAAATGATAGAGTTTCCTTTGCTGAATTGGTTGTTGTACCACCAGCACTAACAGCTATGTTACCAGATACGGAAAATATGTCTTTAATACGAATCCGATAAGTGGTTGAAGATTTAATAGAAGCATATGTAGAACCCACAGCTTGTCCGCCATTAATTCCACCTTGTTCCCAATTAGAAGGAAGATTACTTACTAAGTTCTGACCATTAATTTCATTGTCTTCAGGAGCTGGAGTCCAATCGGTTGCTTTATTGCCTTTTTCGAGTTTCCATTTATTAAATTCAAAACTTAACCCAGTCTGGTTGTCATCTATGCAACCGCCATTAATTACAATATAGAGTGTGTCAATAGGGGCAGTAAAAGTGATTACGCCACGCTTAAGACTTGTAACTGTGTTTTCTATAACATATTGTCCATCTGTAATGATATTTATAGGTGCTGCGTTTGTTGGTATAGATGTTGATAAATATACACCATATTTTTGCCCACTAAGATAGTTGTAGGCTTTATTAACCTTATAGTCAAAAGACAGAATATATTTTTGTCCTTTTGTAATTGAAATCTTCTTATAAACAATTTCCCATTCTCCACTTGTAGGAACATAATCTATGTGATTTGAGTAATCGTTATTTGTAACTTTACAATGGACTGGATATAAATTTTGCCATTTAGACATATTACAATCGTCTTTGGTTAGTAAATTCCTACCACCAATCTCAAGCCCATTAAACTCATCTTTAGTTGTATAGGTCTCGCCAATAGTTTTCTTAAACTGTTTTTCACTCTCAATGGTTTTGTTATAGTTGTTCACAAACTCATCAATTCTGTCTGATCCACCAACAGTGGTCATGACTTTCTGCATTGTTGTTGTAACCCCTTTGATGTTAGTTGTGTTTTCCACCAACTGATTTGTAATGTGAGATTGCCTTGCAACAGGAGTACCGTAATAACAGTTCATTAATTGGCATTCTGACAGAGCAGAAATAGTAGTGCCTAATTTAAATCCTTCTGTATTAGCGCCTTCATTTACAACAACCTCAATGCAGTTCCATCCTTTTACAAACCCTAACGTCAAAGATTCACCTTTGTTATTGTACACATCATTACCGCCAATCAATTTACCATTCAGATAAATATGTGCTCCATCATCATGTGCAAATGTGATCGCAACACTTTTAGCAGCAGAGAATTTTGCAAATGTAAGAGCGTAGCCAATATAATTTTCTGCATAGTTCCAAGCAATACTTAAATCTGTATCATTAATCAACACACTCTGGCTAGGTGTAAGATTTGTATTCTTAGCAAATACATCCATTGTACTCTTGCCTTGATATTCACTTGCAAACAAACTCTTAGGATAAATTTCATATCTCCACTTATTTAGTCCTTCATTCGCTTTGCTAATATCACCTTTAACCAAGTTCAAATCTTGCTCATAAGTAGTCTTTTCCACTCTTTGCTCAATGGCTTGCTTGTTTTTATCTACCTTTAAACTCACGTCAGATATCTCTGATTTGGTAGATAAAATCGCTGTTTGAAGATCCTCTGGAGCAGCTGACCAGCCAGTAGGAGAAGAGCCTTTTTCAAGTTTAATATCCCACAAATGAATAGTATAAGCATCAGTTCCGTTCGAATATTGATTAACTCTTAATTTATATTTAGCTGTAACAGTTGGTGTAAATACAGCATATCCTTGTCGCATATCAAAACAGTTATTCGTTTTATCACTACATAACCATAGCGTCACCAGTTTTTTAGATGGATCTTGTCCATTTATATCATGATTAGCAGCCCAATTTCCATCAGTCTTTGCTTGTAGTACATATTTTTTGCCAGCTTCAAGTTCGATAGAGGTAATAATATTTTGATACATAGTCCACCCATCTGCTCTTGAATCCGTCTTTTCAAAAGGTGCGTCTTTAGTATAAGAAGAAACTCCAGTTAATAAATTCCTACCATCACCAATATCACTCACATCATAAATCTTAGCAATACTACACGTATCATAAAAACCACTATCATTGGCAACGGCTCTAAAAGTAACCATAGTAACAGCGTCACTGTATAAACTACTATCTTTTCTAACAGTTAACATGTTATTACTGATCATCAAACCTTTCTGTCCACTCACGGCATCAGCGAAGCTAACTCCGCCATCAATAGAATACTGCCATTTACCGAAATTGATTTCTCCTTGAATAGTAGGTTTAATTGTGATTGCGTTTGGTGCAAATGTTTTACCACCGTCTGTAGACTTGAAGTATTGAGATGAAGGTGTGATAGAGAGGTTTTTGGCAAGAGTTTCTTCATAAGTTGTACACCAAGGCGAAGCTTTATCACCTTCTTCAACTTTAGGAGAAGAAATATAGAAAATATCTCCAACTGACATATTATCGCTATAGTAGAAAGAAATAGCAGAAGCTGAAGAAGTAGAAGTAACATCTTTATTTGCCACACCTGTAACTACATACTGTTGCCATTCAGTAGATAATGTAGGGTTTACATATGTTTTATTATCTAAGAACTCAGCATTAATAACACCAGTGCTTTTAATTGAGCTACATTTGCACCATACAGAAACAGTGTAAGTTTTACCTTGTTTGATGTCACCCTCTTTAATATATTTACCTGTTTGAATAAATTTACCACCAGTACCTTGAACAGTATAAGTGATTTTTTCTGCTTGTCCGCTAGGAGTTGTCTTGTCTTCAATTGATTCTACTGTAGCAGTGTAGGTTCCTGCACCACCAAGAACTTGTTTTGACAAATCACCAGAATATTTTAACAAATTCCAATGAAATCCAGCCCCATCTTCACCATCCTGACCATCAGCTCCATTATCAATTAAACCATAGCTTGTACAAGTCAGACTATAATTACTTGGAATGGCAGTAATACTTGCAAAGATTAAACAGTCAGAGCCTTTTGTAGTGTTCTTAACTCTTAATAATACATTGTCTCCAACTTTCAGTCCTGTTGTAGCGTCTGCGGTACCCCAAGTTCTTGAATATCCAGAAGCAGAGAATGTATCAATATTATTTTGAGTGTATTTATAACCAGTCCTAATAATCTTTGTACTCGTTCCTTTATCCCCATATACACCAATAACCTTAGGTGTGCTAATAGGTTCACTCGTACCATCACTATACTTAGTCTGATAACAATTCCATAAATATTTTTTATCCGCAGTGAGTTTTTGAGTTGTAATGTCTGTACTCCAACCAGAAGTAGAAGAAGTTACTCCAGAGGCTTGAGATGTTGCTAAGTAATATTGAACTGTTTCTACAACGCCTTTTCCTTCGATATCTGATTGAGATGGACTCCAAGGAGTGTCGATATCTCCTTCAACTAGTTTGAGATTTTTGATGATAGAATAACCTACCTTACTTAAAGCATTTCTGCCTAGATATAGAATTTCGTTTGTAGGTGTTGTTTTTAAATCGTTCGTAGTTAAAACTACTGAGATGTGTTGCCACGTTTCATTCCCAATTATATTGTTTACAACGATAGTATTAGTGCAAAAATTACTTACATCTCCTTTACATATAGAGTGACTTATAGCTCCTGATCTGTTTGCTTTAATATCGTAACTTAATGTATATTTTGTAGATGGTTTCAGTTGTTTCAACATCTTAATATCTTTAAACAAAACATAAGACCAATTTGATGTAGATATAGCCTCAGTACAAATTAGTTTTACAGCATCGATATTATCTTCTGTAATAAAATCTTCAACAGAATATTTTCCGCCAGAAGACTCTGTTCCCCAATGTTTTTTACCACAATTTGTTTCACTTAACATATTCCAAGCAAAACTATTCCCATCATTACCCTGAACACCTTGGGGTCCTTGTTTCCCACAACTCCAGGAAAACTGTTTCTTAACAGTCTGCCCATCAAGCGTAATAGGAATCTCGATTACTCCCGTATCGGCACCGATAGTAGTACCAGCACTCACACTAAACGTAACTCTTTTACTGCTCTTACTGACAGTAATCCCACTACTAGAAGTGATATTCCCGATTGTGTAATCAGTCCGCTCCTGACTACCACGAATAACAATAATGTCTGTATAGTAACTTTGTGCGGAAGTTACTTTTCTATTTGAATCTGTGGCAAATTGCTGTGCTTCGTTTGTTAACATGACTGTAAATGGTTCTGTCATATTAGCAACAGTAATCTCACCATAGCCTAAAGTTTTACCCATTCAAATATTTCCTCCTTAACGATAATTAGGCGTACATTAAAAAAGACAATAATGTACGCCCTGACATTATTGCCTATTCACTATCATCAACGACTTCACAGCCGAAAATCATTTTCCCATTTACAACAGATGAATCTAAGAAAATTGCTTTTCCAGATGCATAATTAGAAGCTGTGTCTAATTCAACCCCTTTTTTATCTCTTCGAGTCCAATTGTAAGTATATTTTGGAAGATCGTTGCCAGTAGCTGCTGACCAAGCCGTTCCATTATATTTCATTAAAGTAACTGTTTTAGCAGAAGCATCTACCTTATAATAAAAATCCCCGCTCGCAGGCTTTGTAGGAGCAGAAGTAGAGAATGTTGTAGATTTCAATGTATCAATTTCTTTTCCGTTTCTTGTAACGATTACATATAAAGCACCTGCACCCTGTCCATTAATCAATTGATCTCCTAAAGAACTCAGCACATTAATTGAACATGGATCACTCTGGTCAATAACACTAACATACGCAGAATATGTTTTACCGCCATAAACAGCATTACATCTGAACGAAGCAACAGAATCTACCATACTAGGCGTTACTGTTAAGCTTGCAGACGTAGCACTTGCGATATTCTGATAAGATCCGCTAACATATTTGCTCCATTGATATGTAACACCGGAAGTGACAGTGGTTGTACCATTTGTTAATGTCGTTTGTAATAAAACCGTGTTCTCGCCATTGATGATATGATTTCCATTAGGTGCATAAGCTTGGAATAATATAGCATTTACGCCATTTGTGGCTTTCGTATTTTTGCTCCAATTAAATTTGTGCGTAGATGTTAATCCTGCTGCAACTATAGAAATAGTAATATCTCCACTCATGGCACTTGCTAAAGAAGCTCCATTCGCAACAGTTAAGATAATTGATCCTTCAGCAGAAGCAGTTGCATCTGTATTGGATTTTACAGTTATTCCACTTGGTAATGTCCCTACAGTAGCTTTACCTGCGATTCTTGTCGTTCCTTTATAGCAAGAATAAGGAATTGTGATATCTTTTGCAGCACTAGCAGTCCCATTAGAATTACAAGGAATTACTTCACTATAATTTCCAAGAACTGTACTTACAGCAGAAGTACCGTTTGTACCATTTGTACCATTTTTACCATCAGCAATAATTGTTACGGTCTGAGTATCCAATAATGTAGTTGTACCACCAGAAGCATACAATTCTGCTTTGATTGTCTTAATACTCGTGCTAGAAGGTGTATAGTTTACACTGCTTTGATCAGAACTTGATGTGTATTTAACTGTATATGTATTTCCATCTGTGCTTTCAGAGATTTTAAATCTACCAGAATAGGCTGTTGCAGATGTAGTATTTCCAACTCTTTTAGTAGCACTGAACTTAGCCTGTGCTGGACTAAGCACATTAGAAGCATTTAGTTTAAGAACATTACTTTCAGCTGTTACCTGATAAATAGTTGCATCACTACCAGATCTGTCTTTATTTAAAGAAAATCTTTTTGTAATATTTGCCTGACCTGATTTAGTACATACAAATTCAACATAACCAGAATCAACAGTAATTCCTGTAACAGTATATTTTCTTGTGTCTCCATCCCATGTACCTGTGATACCATTGCTTGGAGTAGCTTCGATAGTCCAGTTGGCTGAGTCATCAACCCCACCTTTGTAGATAGTAATTGTAGTATCAGCACCTGTAAGAGATGAACTATATAATCCACCATTGGCGTTACAAGGCACAGATTGTGTATCATTACTTAATACACAACTATAAACATCCTTACCTGCCGCTCCGTCCCTTAACTTAACAATCTGATGAATATCATAAACATTATCATCATTTGTAAGTAATTTAATAACTGCCACATCATTTACAAACACTGCATCATTGTGATTTACAGTAAGAGTAGTAGTTGTGCCAGCGCTAGGATAGGCAGCGAATGTTCCATCAGATTTCTTATACTGCCACTGTTTTACAGAAGTATTTGTTAACACAGCAGTTAATGTGATAGAAGAAGCAGAAGTAATTGCTCCATCTCCATTGTATTTAAATGTTGTATCTCCAGTAATGCTACAGTCGGATAATTCAGTAGCTTGTTTCACCAGAGTAAAGGACATCTGACATCTTGTTTCTGCTTTAATTTGTGTATCTGGATCAGTATAAACGATACTACAAATATAGGTGATCATTTCTGAACTATTCGGCACTAACATAGTTTTGCTAACACTTAACACTCCACTAGATACACTTTCTCCTGTGACAATATTTGTAGATGCTGCTGATCCAACTTTTCTCTGCCAAGTAATGCTTAGCCCAGTCTGAGTTAATGACACCTGTTTATTATCAATAAAAATGACTGGCGTAAGTACCAATTTACTTGCTGACCAGTCAGGATTATATTTTGTAGTTGCATTGGGATCGTATGATACAAAATTTGGTTGGTTCGATGTCACATATGCTTGTATCTGCTTCCCATCTGTTAAGTCTGTAATTGTAATCTCGCCATAGGCAAGCACTTTTCCCATATAATTTTCCTCCTTAATTTAAAGTAGTTGCCAATGTTTCTCCATCAACAACAAAAGAGCAACCAAAAGTCGCTCCATTCATAATATCTTGTCTATTTACAACAACACTTTTCATACCAGAGTGCTGTTCATTCCAATAAGTATCTCCATCTGTGTCAGACGATTTTCTACACCATTCAAAGTGATTTTCTGACCATTCGCTTGTTACATCTGTACCATTTTTTGTTAATGTGATACTCAATGTAGATGTTCCGTCCACACCAAGCCTTGCTCCTGTAGAAGAAGTAAGAATGATATTATAACCCATCTCATTCATTTGAGAATCAAAATTATCCAATGTACTATTTACACTTTCCTTAAATGTCGTATACTCAGCTCCCCACAAACCGCCTTTGCCATCATAAATCTGTGTGATATCAACTCCGCCTTGTGCGTTCGCTTCAACGATAGGAAAGTTTAGCTTATCTTTAGATATAGATTTATCTCCAAGCATATTATTTACAATCAATCCATCAGCAATCGCATCCTTAGTAATACCTTGACTTGTCATGATCGTTGCACCTTTATCGTCTTTGATAATAATGCTAGGATTTTTGTTTGTATCATAACCAATTTGAATTCCAACATTGCCTTCAGTGTCTAAGAATTGCATGGCAGACCCGTTCATTATAAAATTGCCGTTCTCAGATAAGATTCGCATTGTATCAGAGATTGTAATATCGCCTGCGGCTAAATCACCGATCGTCATTTTCCCTGCGATACCATTAATGATCCATGCGCTGTCAAACTTTGCATTTGCTGAGGAAAGGTTGAATACGATACCTGTTTCTGTAGAAGAAGCTCCGATGATTGCACTTTTAATGTTTGCTACTTCAGTTGTTAAATTCTTAAATTCACCAACATTAGCAATAACAACTCTTGCATTAATATAATCGGCATCAATATACTTAGAAAAGAATTTCTCAAACTCAGCTTCTGTACCAACAATTTTCTTTACATTTGTTTGGTTTGCTGTAATATTTAAAACACTGTTAGGCTGGCATTGAATATATTCACATACATTCCCTACAGCACTAGAGAAACCTGGAGAAGAAGCCAATTGTCCTGTCAAAGCTTTTAATAGCTCTGGAGTAAGAATTGCATTGATACTTTCGTCTACGCCTGTGTAGGTGTTAGATTTAATAGAATTCCTGCTATTCTTTGTAGAAGAGTTTAATAAGAATACTTCATCATCTCGCTTTGCTTGAGATTTGATCATATTAGTAAATGAAATTTCAAACTTTTCAGATGGGTCTTTAGGATTAAAACTAAATGTGTACAATCTGAATTTCTCTAAATTACCATGACCACCAAATTCATTCCCATCGTCAATTTCTAACCAGATATAATCTCCAAGAACCAATTGATCTAAATAAGGAGAGAAATTCTCATCACATAATAGATTCTCAATCTGAGGAGAGTAGATATATTGTGGCTGGGCCTGTGAAGACAGTTCCTTAACTGCAGCCTGATATAAATCTTCAGCCCGATCAACATAGGCTTCAATATCATCAAGGCTTGTGATTAAATAATTCTCATTTACATAATCAGTTGTAACATAAAGGTTTAATACTGTTTTCCCAAGGGTATTATAATTTTCTGTACTATCTATAAACCCAAAACTTTTATTTTTCTTTAGACTACATTCGTCAATTAGGGAAGTACGAGCATTTAACTTATCTTCAACTTTTTTATTTGCGGTTTCATATTCGGACTCACGCTCTTGTAAAGCAGCTTGAGCATCAGCTAAATGCTGACTGTACTCTTGATAAACTTGGTAATAATCTGTTGTGTTTTCAGAAACTTCGTAGGGTTTATCATAGCCATTTTGTTTTAGGGTATCTAATGTGTTCTGATAAGATTTGATTTTAATTTTTAACTCATCAACTCCATATAGTTCCCACTGAGTTTCCCATTTGTCAATCGGTTTTACCTTATCGTCATCAGACTTGTAAATGTTATCAATGGCAATCTTAATGTTAGGAATAACTCCATCAACATAAGCAGTGTAAGTATACCAGCAACCATCTTTTCGCATCTGAAGTTGTAATTCATCACCTGTTAAAATGGTCTCATATGTGCCATCTTCTTTTTTAATGGGCTCACCGTTCTTATTCTTTTTAGCATATCCATACTCTAATAAAATGAAATTAACAGCATCTATATAGATGTCAAGTTGCTTTTGAAGCTCATCTTCCTTGAATGTATCCCAATCAGTTTTTAAACCATCATTAGGAACACGACTTTTAATTTCATCAGCAACTTTCTTGTATTTGCCCCACATTCTAGTGAGATAAGAATAATACTCTCTACGAGTCATTTCTTTTGAACTTCCATCATCAAGAGTATAAGTTACTTTTTCATTCTTGGTGCTATCCCAATGTGTCCCTCTATATTTCAAATAAGCTTCATATTTGTCAATCAGATCCTTAGAAACCAATGGCTCTTTAAGGACGTATGATAAATTATCAATGGTAATTTCACCAAAATTTACATATTTAATATCAAGATTCTCTCCACCGGCCACATTAAACTGTGTATAGACATCATTTGTTGCACCGGTTACACTTAAAGAATCAATATAGTTTGTTGTGCTTAGAGAAATACCTGTATCTTTACCAAGTTGACTAATGTGGTAACAATTGATCTTCCTATTTAATATGTCAAATGTGAACACGCATCTATAAGCCTGTGCTACTTTCTGAGTTAAGAAAGCATAAACATTAATAGACTCTTCTTCAAATGTACCTCTTACGAAGAACCATTCGTCTTCTCCGTTCTCATTTTGTCTCTTATAAGGAATAAGCCATTTGGTATTTCCCTCTTCATCAATATAAGATTCATCGACATGTCCAACAGACCACCCCGGCAAGTTTTCAAGGACTAAATCTAATAAACTTAACTGACGATTATCAGGATCATATAAAGCAACATAGCGTTTTAAGATCTTATTACCTGTTAATTTATCTTCGATAACATTCCCATCAGCAGTATATTCTTTACTTCCTGTTTTTCCTGTATTAACATAGAAAGTAACTAAATCTTTATTCTCTAACTCAACATCACAAGACTCAGCTTTGACAGTCTTCATTTCTGAATATCCATCAAACTGAACACTTGGGACCTCAGTGATCACAAAGTATCCGATACGATCTATATAAATTTCCATTCCTTTATCTAGATATTCATATCCATTTGATAAGACAAAATTTGCATCATTGTTGGCATCAATATATTTTTCTACACTAAAGCTTAATTCCCATCTATCATTAAGAGTAGCAGTGAGAGAGGTAGTAGAAGTGTCAATGCTATTTAAGGCGCAAATTGCCTTGCCTTCTGGATTTACCAGATAAAAATCATAAGGCTCTGTATGATTGAAAATGTCTTTTATAAATTCCAATTCACTCTCACGCCTCCTTTCTGAATTTAAAAAGCTCCAACCTTCTTAGGTTCGAGCCACTTGATTTTTATTTTGCAACGACCTGTGATTTCAATTCTATTTTCTCCAGGAACAAGTCGTAACCAATATAATTTTTGTACAGTGTCCATCTTGAACACATTTGATAATACAATTCCTTTTCCATTCAGTTTAATAACTTGATGCTGACAATTAATCTCATAAGTACCTTTCGTATCCCATAAGTGCATCGTGCTGTTGTCGTCTGAATGATTTGTAATTTGAAGATCAGTCCAAAGCTCAGGACTTTCAACTTCAATAATAGGATAAACATATTGTTCCAGTTCATCTGATCCACAATCAAGAACTAAAGATCCATTATGATTAGGTGTTTCTAGTTTGTTTGTTAGATCAAATAAATTGCTTTCTTTTTCTACAAATCCATATGGTGCATTACACTCAAAGTCAATCTTTAAGCCAACAATTCCTCCAGCAAGAGCAGGAGTAACCTTAGTAACAATGGCATAATAAACGACATCATTCTTGCTGCCATTACAGCCATAAAACTCTAATTTTCTATAGCTTTTAGGACTTGTTAACCATCTAGTAACTTCAGATACTTCATTTTCAGTAAATCGTTTCTGATCCTCATGAAGAAGAGTAATTTGGAATCCAAGTTTTCCTGAATATTTTGTATTATAAGCATGATAGATATTACGATTCATAGTAGTTGAACCGCTTACGATCTCTCTATCAAGACCGAATAAATCTTCAGATTTATCAATATACCCGATGATCATTTTATGTGAAAAGTCCGACAGACTTTTATTGTTATAAGTAAAACTTATTGCATTTGAATACATAGATTCTCCTTTCTTAAAAATGTCCTGTAAGTACCAATTCTACAAATTCCACCTTTCTTTTTGACGACTTTTGGCATATAATGGTATATGTCATATTAAATGATGCCTGAAGGATATGTAGTAGAAAGAAGACTACAACGATGGTCGACACATTACTTACCGTGTTACATAACGCTGCCGATATTGCCAATATTGCAGCATTTGTGATCTTACTAATTCGCAAATAAAAAATGTATCAAAAAACATAAAGCAAGAGTTTTGTATTCGACTTAAAATATCTATACGCTTCCCTGTCCAATTAGCGCACCGGATACTATAACGAAAACCTACATAGTAGATTAGGCAAAGACAATACAAAAAGATTGCTTTTATTGAAAATTCATTGAATAGAAGCACAATATGTGCTATGATGAATTTGGTAAGTAAGAATAAACAACCACGTTTAGATCTTCAAAAGATTGTAGGATTGGACACCCTACAGGATTAAAAGGATGATTAAAGGAGGAATGAAGGAAACTTTATGAACACGAGTCTTATGACTAAGACTTAATCATCGCTCACAAAAAGACACTCACTGTAATTAGTGGGTGTCTTTTTCTATGCCTTTATAATAAATTTCCATTCCTCATAGAAGCAATTTCTTCCCTGATGTACATAGACTTCATTTCAGGAGTCAGCTCATCAAAAGGAGTTAATCCTTCATCATCCATATAATTCATCAGAGCTCCCAACGAAATTGAATACAATCTATTCCTGCATTTCATTCGCACAAGTCCGATTAATAAAATTCCAATAATAAGTAATAATAATAAATTAATTTCCATGATTTCCTCCAATTTAAAAAGAGCCCATGTTTTCACATAGGCTCTACATTATTTACCGATCGTAGGCTTACGACCAATTTTATGATATTCTTTTAGTTTGTTAGCTTGCTCTTGATCATAAACCTGTTTTGCAACAACCTTAAGATCATTCAGAACACTCTTATCAACCATTCCTCCAGATTCCACTTTGATCAATGCATCATAATAAGAAGAGAAGTCTCCAGTATCAGTCATAATATCTTTTGTCTTAGAGGCTTTAACAACTGATTCAGAAATCTTAACAGCTTGTTTCAGCACATCGGATGTTTCTGGCTTCAGTAAGATTTCGTCTCTACGAACAGTAGCAATACCATGATCATGATTACCTTGGATTACACCATTAAGTTTAGAGATTGGTATTACATCATCAATGACACCACCATTTCTTACACCTGCTTTCTTTAATGCTGTAAGGATTTTATTTGATTGAGCTTTAGAATATTTCCCATCTTTTCCCTTATAAAACTCTTTCCCCTTTTTAGAGTTCTTAGTCGTAATTACTCCAAGTTTTTTACCAAGAGCTTCCATACCTTTTGGATTGTTTACAACATCATAGCCCTTACTAGCTAAATAATTGTTTAAAGGAGACCAACTCTTAAGCTGAGCTTCAGTGTAAGCAGCTCCTATATGAAAATTTAATCCTAATGACTTAGCTTTCTTTTGACTGGCAGATAGTTGGATTACAACGGTGAAATTCACAGAGAGTCCATTAGCAGATTTGCACACTGGAGTAACTGTTCCTTCATGATCTCCTTTTGTAGCCGTAATTGTACATGAAGCTCCTGAAGGAGACATCGTTATGTAACCTAGGCTATTAGAATACCAAGAAAATGATTGTCCAGCCCCGTCTGGAGGAACAATATCAGAAACAGTAACAGTCTTACTTTCTCCAGGGGCTAAGGTAATAGACGCTGGACTAACACTGAAAGACATAAGATTATGTTCCTGCTGTTCAGGTGTTTTCATAGAACCACTAACAGCACTAGCATTTCCAGTTTCAACTTTTGAAGAATCAACCTTAGAACCTGTAATACCAGTTGTACCAGTTACATTAGTATCAGGATTTGCAACATTATTAGTCACAGAGCTGTTCTTGTTCTGAGTATCTTTTGCGTTTTGTTCAGGTGTCTTGCCATTAGCAGAACTATTGTATTCAGAATGATATAACTCACTTAGTCCATTAATAAGTCCAGAATTAATAGCAGTGTCATTGATCTTCTTAAAGACATCAGAATAAGAATCTCCAACCTGTTTTAAGAACTTGCTAATAAGCTTAGATTGTTCATCCAGAGAACCGCTTAAAGATTTAAGCTGCTTGTCTAAAGATTCTTGTAACTTTTCAGTCAGATCATCGTATCCTTGGGATTCCATAGAATATTGATGTTCTTTCTTAGTATCATCCATTTGTTCCTGAGCATCAGCAATCTGAGCGTCTAATTTGGCTCTTTGTGCTTTCGCAGCTTCACCTTCGACACCCTCTAAAGCAGCACGCTGAGCTTCAAGAGCTTGCAGATCTTTTGTCTGACTCTTGATGTTTTTATCATAATCATAATATTCTTTCTTACGATTTAAAGCCTCTTTACGCTTATCAATAACTTTAACCAGAGCATCAACTTCAGCTTGCATCGTTGTTTTACCAAGTTCTATAATTTGGTTCTTATAGTCATTGGTGTTTGTTGCAGCCTCACGAAGTTGTTTATTGATTTCAGCTAACTTACTTTCAAAAGCAGAATCTCCAATTTGATGATCGTCATGTAATTTATATAAAGCATTTCTTTGTTCTGCCAGATCGGCCATATTAAGCTGTTCTTGGCGCATACTATCACTTAGAAGAGCAATTTTAGCTTTACCATCTGTAGTCAGTTTACCTGTGTCAGGATCGTTTAAGTAGTCCTGATTCAACATATTCATAAGATCGTTGTTTTCATCGATACGAGTATTTCTCTTATCAATCTTACGACTGCTTTCATCAAGAGGAATCATAATAGCTTCCTGACGTAACTGTTCATTCTTTTCTTCTAAAGAGTAATTTTCTTCACGTCTTGAATACCAGTCATCATAAAGCTCTTTGTATCTTTCAGAATCCTTAGCAACCTTATTCATCAATTCCTGATCGGTTTTCATGATCTCAGCATTGACAGCAGCCCTATCATTGTTTTTAGCGATCTGATCAGTTTTTGACTGCTTAGTAGCATAATCACCATGAGCTTCAGCCATAGAAGCAGTATGTTCTAAGGCAGTAGCAGCATGTTCAGCTTCATCTGCAAGTCTTGTCAACCTATCAAATTTAATCTGATCAATTTCTTTTCTTGCATTTGCAATAGCAGTATCAGTATCAGCAATATTATTCCTAAAAGTTTGAATCTGGGCTTCATATGTGTTCTTTTGTTCATCTGTTAAGATTCCCTTTTTCTTAGCCTTATCATATTCTGCCTGATATTTATTCAATTCTTGTTGCTGAATATTTCTCTGATTTTGATATTGTCGAATCTGATTGTTTAGATTAGCTGTTTTATTATCAAAAGTATCTGAACCCTGAGCAATATTAAGATCATTGATCTTTTGATAGTTCTCTAGGATAGCAGACGTTTTAGATGCCATAGCATCATAATAACTAACAACCTTTTCAAGCTTGGTTTGTACCAGTTCTTGTTGTTGTTTCTTAAGCTCCTCAACTTGCTGTTTGCATTGTTTAGCTTTATCATACCAGTTCTTATACTCTTCAACAGCACTACGGATTTTATCATTACTAATAGTTTTGATATCAATAGACCCGTTACGTACTTTTTTAAAATAAGATTTTAGAACTTTTTGATTCTTAGCTTTTGAAGCATTTTTTGTTTTAGGAGCTTTCTTAACTGCTTGTTTTTCAAAGCTTTCATAGAATTTCTTATATTTCTTATAACCTTGGGTATTAGCAGTGATAGAAGAACCAACACTCTTTAAAGCTTTGTCATAATCATCAACGGCAGAAGTAAGACTATGAACATTTTCTGCTTTAGCTGTCCAAAGATCAGTAGCAGCAGTAAGATTTTCAATCTTTATTTCAATGAAATCAAAAGCCTTACCTATCTTATTAAGATAATTTTCAAGAGCTGATTTCTTAGATTTAGATTTGGTTTTCTTCTTACCACTTCCAGAACCAGACTTACCAGATCCTGAACTTCCAGAACCGGTTTTAGATTTACCAGAAGAAGTAGTTTTCTTCTTTTTACGTGTAGTAGTTTTGCTACCATTAAATTTAATTTTAATTCCAGCAGAGTTAGCATGAGCAGATCCATGAGCAAATGCTCCTTCACCACCAACAATCTTAGCTCTACTTCCTGTCTTTCCTTTGTTTAGGAGTTCCTTTGTTTGTAGGTGATTAAATACTATATCACCACGTTTGAGGTTCACAAATTCTGGGCCTTGAGACCCTACTGTAAACCATCTGTTACCACGTCAATTATGTTTTCATCGGTTCGCAACACCGACAAGAGTTTTCACTCCTCATGCTTTCACATGAGTTCAGACTATATCTTTTACCTGATTTTATGTATGATTTGTTGTATGAAAAAAGAGCAGAAGTAAAATTACTTTTGCTCTTTAGAATTAAATTAAATTATTTGATATGTTCCTATAGTCACCATTTGTCTTTTGACCATTTGCAAATTTCTTCATCTCGAATAGTCCACCATGTTAAAAATCCTTTAATTTTAAAACATAAAAGACATTAACATAAAAAACTTTTTTCATAAAAGTGTCTCCTTTAAGTCTAAGTTTTATTAATATGTTATTATATTTAAATAATTTACTTTATTGTTAGCAAATTTAACACGAACCTGATAAGCAGTATCTGAAGGAGCAGTACTTGAACTTTTCATAAAAGTTTTTGCATCATCGTATTTTGCAAGTTCTTTTCCGTTTGTGTCATAATAAAATATAATATCATTGGTCTTTTGTGCAAATGCTTCTGTAATATCAAGGGTTTTCACAGCATTTGTAATAGGTTCTCCTATATATAAGTTATTAATAACAAGGTCTGGATATTTATTCGCACTTATATAGATTGAGCTGTCTTTTTTAGCAAAGTCTAACTCACCAATTATGTTAGACCCTTTAAAAATAACATAATTATCCCAATTACTATTAGAGGTTGGGGTTTTATAGGTAAATACATTGTTATCGTCTTCCATGTCTGTATCATTACCAAGCATACTTTCAACATCTTTTTTTGTTATTTTGTTCAGATATAATATATTGTCTCCTGCAAAAATGCTATTTATATTAGTCAATTTTAAATATGCAGAAGAAGAAAGTAGTTTGAGTGAAGATACCTTTCCATCATATACATAAACTTCTATCATAAACTTACTTTTTTTAATGGTAGAATAATTTTTAAAAAAAGTGGTTGTATAACCTGAATAATCTTCATCTTCGGATGGAACAGGAGATGTTGTTGAATAAACAGTTTTGTTGTTTTTATATACAATCTCATTATCTTTGTTATAGAATATTTGCACAGAAGAATTATTTCCTATAAAATTTTTATCAACTCCCAAACAAGAAGACACATCTTCAATGGAACTGCCAATACTTAATCCATTATAGTCTATACTTTTGTTATCAGAATTTATGAAAGCCACCTTATCATTCATCATCGTTAGGGCTAAAGATCCTTTTTTATCATCTAATAAAGTAATTTTATTACCATCTTCAGATAAAAAATTCCCAAAATCTTTTTTTAGTTGTTCTTTTGTCTCTCCAAGATATACATCATGATCTGAGAAACTGACACTCTTTAAGTTTTTCTCTTTCCCGCATGCTGTACATAATATCATAAAAGCAAATATTGTACACAAACATAAAATTTTCTTTTTCATACATTTTCCCTCCGTAATTTATTTATAAAGCAATTATACATTATTCTACATATTTTTCATAGAGAGAATATTAATTATCAGGTAATTTATCATTTTGATTT
>OLPL01000674.1_pt1 | contig 24670 bp, 21 predicted proteins | sample 1673211 | NCBI WGS metagenome assembly OLPL01 (sample SAMEA3136766, study PRJEB25190) | human gut metagenome | reverse complement strand
TGACGCGCGAAAACTACGTCGGCGCGCGCGTGGTGCGTGCCTTTGCCCGCCAGGCGGACGAGCTGGCCGCCTTTGTGGAGACAAATGACCATCTGAAAAAGCTGCAATTTGCGGCTGGCCGTATTTCGGCGCTGATGAACCCGCTGACCTATCTCGTCGTCAATCTGGCCGTTGTGGCGCTGCTGCTGCGCGGCGGTGTGGAGGTCGATGCCGGTAAGCTGACGCAGGGCGAGGTCATTGCCCTTATCAACTATATGAGCCAGATTCTGCTGAGCCTGCTGCGTCTGGCGGATCTGGTCGTTTCGGTCACCCGCGCACTGGCCAGCGGCATGCGCGTCAATGAGATTCTGAACACCCACACGACGATGCAGGATCCCGGCACGGCAGAGCTGGCTGTGAACGATGCTGCCGAGGCGGCTAAGTTTGAGCACGTCACCTTCACCTACAAGGATGCCGGCGCACCGAGCCTGACGGACATCACGTTCACGGCCAGGCCCGGTGAGACCATCGGCGTCATCGGCGGTACGGGCAGCGGCAAATCGACGCTGATCGACCTGGTCTGCCGCTTCTACGATGCCGACAACGGCGGCGTTGCGCTGTTCGGCCATGATGTAAAGCAGTACAGCTTTGCACAGCTGCGCAGGCTGGTGGGCGTCGTGCCCCAGCAGGCCGTGCTGTTTACAGGTACGATCCGCGACAATATGCAGTGGGCCGCCCCCGGAGCTTCCGACGAGGAAATCTGGCAGGCGCTGGAGATAGCCCAGGCGGCGGAGTTTGTCCGCGGCAAACCCGGCATGCTGGATGCACCGGTGGAGACGGCGGGCCGCAACTTCTCCGGCGGCCAGCGTCAGCGCCTGACGATTGCCCGCGCGCTGGTACCAAAGCCGAAGATCCTGATTCTGGATGACAGTGCCTCGGCGCTGGATTTTGCAACGGACGCAGCCCTGCGCAAGGCAATCAAAGAGGAAACGCACGGCATGACCGTGTTTATCGTCTCCCAGCGCGCGGCCAGCGTGCAGCGCGCCGACCACATCCTGGTGCTGGATGACGGTAAGCTGGTTGGTGACGCGCCCCATGCCGAGCTGCTGCGCAACTGCGAGGTCTATAAGGAAATCTGCCTGAGCCAGTTGAGCAAGGAGGAGGTGGCAAAGACGCTATGAGCAAGACAAAGCAAAAGCTGGACCAGAATACGATCCATCGCGTCCTGAAGCTGATCCGCCCCTACACCGGCATGGTCATCCTGACGCTGACCTTTGCGCTGATCACAGTGGTCACGACTCTGCTGGCCCCGGTACTGTCCGGCAAGGCCGTGGATATGATCCTGGGACCCGGTCAGGTTGATTTTGCAGGCCTTGGCAAAATTGCGATAGCGATGGCTGCCACGATTGCCTGCACAGCGCTGGCCCAGTGGCTGATGAATGTCGTCAATAACCGCATTACCTTTCAGGTCGTGCGTGATATGCGTGTACGTGCGTTTGGCCAGCTGGAGATTCTGCCGCTCAAATATATGGACGCCCACCGCCCCGGCGATGCTATCAGCCGCATTACCACCGACGTGGAGCAGTTCAGCGATGGCCTGCTGCTGGGCTTCACCCAGCTGTTTACCGGCATCCTGACCATCTGCGGTACGCTGAGCGTGATGCTGTTCATTGAATGGCGCATCGCGCTGGTGGTCGTGGCGCTGACGCCGCTGTCGATTTTTGTGGCGCGTTTTATTGCGACCCACACCTACTCGATGTTTAAGGTGCAGAGCGAGACCCGTGCTGAGCTGACAAGCCTGGTGGATGAGCTGGTCGGCAACGAGCATCTGGTACGTGCCTTTGGCTACGAGAGCCGCGCCGAAGAACGCTTTGATAAGATCAACCTGGACCTGCAAAGCTGCGGCGTGCGGGCGGTGTTCTTCTCATCGATGACCAACCCCTGCACCCGCTTTGTCAATGCGCTGGTATATGCCGCGGTCGGCGTGCTGGGCGCGTTTGCGGCCATCGCAGGCGGCATCACGGTCGGCGATTTGTCAGTGTTTTTGAACTACGCCAACCAGTACACCAAGCCGTTCAACGATATTTCGGATGTCATGACTGAGTTCCAGAACGCTTTGGCCTGCGCCCAGCGTGTGTTTGACTTTATCGATGAAACGCCCATTCTGCCAGATGCCCCGGATGCGGTGGAACTGCCCCACGGTGCCGGTGCGGTCGAGTTTGAGCATGTGAAGTTCCGCTATGTGCCGGATGTGCCCTTGATCGAGGATATGAATCTAAAAGTGGAGCCCGGCCAGCGTATTGCTCTGGTTGGCCCCACCGGCTGCGGAAAGACCACGCTGGTCAACCTGCTGATGCGGTTCTACGAGATCAACGGCGGCACCCTGCGGGTGGACGGCCATCCCATCGACACCGTGACGCGGGACAGCCTGCGCGGCAACCTAGGCATGGTGCTGCAGGAGACCTGGCTGAAAGCCGGGACCATTGCCGAGAATATCGCCTACGGCAAGCCCGATGCCACGCGGGAAGAAATCATCGCAGCGGCCAAAAAGGCACGTGCCCACAGCTTTATCTGCCGCCTGCCCAACGGCTATGATACCGAGGTGGCCGAGGACGGAGGCAATATCAGCCAGGGCCAGCGCCAGCTGCTTTGTATTGCCCGCGTGATGCTGCGCCGCCCGCCGATCCTGATTTTGGACGAAGCAACGTCCAGCATCGATACCCGTACCGAGGTATTGGTGCAGGATGCTTTTGAAGAACTAATGAAGGGCCGCACGAGCTTTATCGTGGCCCACCGCCTGTCCACCATTAAAAATGCCGACCAGATTTTGGTGATGAAGGACGGCAATATCATTGAGCGCGGCACCCACGACGAACTGCTGGACCGCGGAGGCTTCTATGCCAAGCTGTACGAAAGCCAGTTTGCCAAGGCTTAAGTTATGGGGAAAGTAAATACGCTAAAGGAGAAATGAACTATGAGCAAGATCACTCTGCCGGAAAACTACCAAAGCCTGTTGGGCCTGTATGACACACAGAAAGCCATCGGCCTGATCAAGACCATCTTTCAGGAAAAGATCTGCATGGCCCTGCACCTGAAGCGCGTGACCGCTCCCCTGTTCGTCATGCAGGGCAGCGGCCTGAACGACGACCTGAATGGTGTGGAGCGCCCGGTCGCCTTTGATGTCCCCTGCCTGAACCAGGAGGCTGAGGTGGTGCACAGCTTGGCTAAATGGAAACGTTACGCCCTGTACAAGTACGGCTTCCGCCCCGGCCAGGGCCTGGTGACTGACATGAACGCCATCCGCCGCGACGAGGAACTGGACAACCTGCACAGCATCTATGTCGACCAGTGGGACTGGGAGAAGGTCATCACCGCCGACCAGCGCACGCTGGACTTTTTGCAGGACACTGTGCGGGATATTGTGGATGCTGTCTGCGCGACCTCGGATGAGATGCGCTGGAAGTTCCCAGAACTGAAAAATATCCACCTGGGCCGCGATGTGACCTTTATCACCACCCAGGAACTGGAGGACATGTACCCGGACTACACACCCAAACAGCGCGAAAACGCCTTTGCCAAGGAGCATGGCACCATCTGCATCATGAAAATCGGCGGCAAGCTCAAGAGCGGCAAGCCCCACGATGGCCGCGCCCCGGACTACGATGATTGGGCGCTGAACTGCGACATCCTTTTTTGGCATGTGCCCTTGGGCTGTGCGCTGGAGCTTTCCAGCATGGGTATCCGTGTCAATGCGGAATCTCTGCGCCGCCAGCTGGAAGAAGCCGGCTGCCCGCAGCGTGCGGAACTGCCCTTCCACAAGATGCTGCTGGACGGCACCCTGCCCCTGACCATGGGCGGCGGCATCGGCCAGAGCCGCCTGTGTATGCTGCTGTTGGGTAAGGCACACGTAGGCGAGGTGCAGGTCAGCCTGTGGGACGACGACACCGTGGCCGCCTGTGAGAAGGCGGGCATCGCGCTGCTGTAAGTTTAGCATTGACAAGCAACAGCCAATTGTGTTATTATTATCTAGTACCCGCTAGTATAGCACAATTGGCAGTGCAGCTGATTTGTAATCAGCAGGTTGCAGGTTCGATTCCTGTTACTAGCTCCAAAAGATTCTGAAAAATAAAGATGCAATGTGCAGTGCAATATAGAACAAACCTTATTGTGACGCTGTTCATGAATAAGGCTCTATGTTGCACACATTCCATAAGAGTTTTTCACGCAATCCAGAGCACTCCTTGTATAAATATGCAAGGAGTGCTTTTGTTTATAATAGCCCCTATGGTTGAACCATAGGGGCTACTTTTCTACAGCCGAATCAATTTGTTCTCTCGCAGCTTTTGGTTATCACCCAAGACGCATGCGTATTCATAGTTCAGCTTCCGACATTCTTCTTTCAATGAAAGGTTCTCTGCTTTCAATCGGTTGTTATCATTTCTTGATTTCGAGAGCAAACACTTCAGACGTTTTACTTCATTTTCTAACGCTATAATAGTACCAGTAGAATCACATGACACAGAGTCAGGATTGAACTCAGGATATTGTAACAGATGTTGCTGTACATAAGGCTGATGGATTGTTCTTAGTGGGATACCGCTTGCGTCGCTTAATGCTTTCTTTGTGATTGACAGGTGTGATTCTTTTAGGTATTGATATGCCTCATCGATTTTCGATAATTTTTCCTGTCGCTTGCTCTCTTGGTATGTGCGAATACCTTCATTTTGTGTTTTCATGTTAACCTCAACTTCTATGTGTGCTTTCACTATCAATAGTTTTAATACATACTTGGTATAGACGGATTAGTTCTTCATTATGCTGGACAATAGTATTGTCGCCATGCTTTTGGACGATTCGCTGATTACGTTTCAATAGCAAATCAATAGCAGCAGAAAAGTAGTCTCGATACGCAGGGTCAGGCAAGAACGACTCACAAGCAAGGCATTTTTCAAATTGTGGTTTACAGGTTTGATTGCAACAGATACCGTAACCGGGTATCATACGGGTCGTAGGTTCATCCAGAAGGCGGTCATATTTGAATGATGGAACTTGCAGACATTGTACTTCTTTCTGCTCTCCGAACAAGGGTATATGTTTTGTGATTTTGGCAAGATGTTTGGCTTCATCTTTCTTTGATGGATAACCATACCCCAAAGTTTGGTCCATTGAAGAGTGATTGCATTCTACCATTGTTTCTGTTGCGGAAATCACGTTTCCTTGTAAGCGTTCACACACATTTATGTGGCGTAGGTCATGTGAGGTGATTTTTGCTGCATTTCCATCTGAATCAACAATATTATTATCAGCACAGAGTTTGACAAGATAGCTATTAAAGTCATTTGTAGTAATAATACGTTGTAATTTCGGATGTACAAATAAGTATCTTTGATATTGAGGTTTTAATTGTCCCTGCATTGACAATGCGTAGTCGTGTTGTTGTATTAGTAGCTTATAGTAAATGCTTTCACATACGCCATCCGCAAGAAAACTATATTGATGGAATACGGGCACATGATATGCGGTTTCTTTAGCTGTTGGAACGGAAATAGCAAATACATTTTCTTCTGGATATGAGATGCAATCTAGCGACATTGCAATAACCTCGGAAATCCGATGGGTTCGCAAGCGAAGTGTAAAGTACATTACTCGATATCCTAGCGGAATATCATTACTTAGGTTGAAGAATAGGCTGTCCACTTGAGCAACGACTTGAACTTCTGGAGCCCGTTTCGGACTTGCTGAATTTTTAAAGCGTCTGCCAACAGGAACGATTGATAGTATGTTCAGCACTCCAAGTCGTTCGCCTGTTTCAGCAAGCGCCTGTAATGTTTGGAGATATCGATTGCGATGCCAGTTTTCAAGTTTTATTATACCGAGATAATTATAAAAGTTATAAAAGAGTTCTTGGTTAAACTGTGCAATCGAAAGCCCTTTACTTTCAAAGTAATCGAACACAAAGCAGGAATCATGAATTCTGCTTGAACAGGTCGACAGTGTTGCGCCAGCAGAAAGCATACTAAGAATCGCAGCCTTCAAAATTTCAATTTCCAGCAATGGATATTGATTCGAATTTGGAAAACGCAGTGTTCCTCTTTTTCCAGAAGAAGCTAGAACAACATCCCAACTATTATTATCAAAAGTATCGCCTGTATATAGAGCAAGTAACTTTTTGCAGGATTGTTTTTCTTCGTATGGAATCTCATCTGGAATTTTAATGGGCTTGATTTCTTTCAAAGCCGCAGAACTCATGTAGTTGCACCTCCTTTTCGAACAATTCGTTCGGGACAGGTTCGACAGTCTTTTCCATTACAGACTTTACTGGAAGAACAAGTTCCAAACATTACCGTTCGATTTTGTTCTTTTGGTTCTATATTGTTTGAAGAAAACGCGGATTTCTCCAAGGTCTCCTTATAAAATGAATTGTACTTGCGTGCCTCATCCGTAGGATAACACTTGTTGTAGGACTGACTTGCAACCGCTGGGGAGTTACCCAAAAAGGAAGACACCTCATCGGCACTCTTTCCGCTTGCAAAGAGTGCTCTGCCCACTTCGGCACGGATACTTCTAAGGGATTCTCTATCAATGACACCGTCTGCATCCAGAATATTTGCTTTTGAAAGAATGTTACAGATAAAGTATTGTAGACATTTACCGTTAAGAACTCTTGGCAGCAGATGGGTTCCTGCTCTTCTATGCAGGTCTTGATAAACAAGAAGATATGGCTTATCAAGTTGAGAACGCAGGTCCTTTGTTTGATTGATAAATTCCTTGATTTCAATTGCAAGCTCATTCGGAATCTGGCATTCATTATAAACGGGTAAGCCATTCGCAATGCGGTATTTATAGGTCTTTTTCAAAAAGTAGCGTATGACATAATGCCCCTGCGTGTAGACCAACGAATCCGTTGTCAACGTATCAAATGTTCCATCTCTCATCCCGGTTGCAAAAGCGATTTTGATTCCAACGGAATAAACCGGGGGTGCAGTAGAAATTTCTCGGATAATACATTCCTTAGCATCTTTTGAAATTGGCGTGGTGTGAATGGACTCCCCTATGGGGAGCTTTAGTTTATAAAAAGCAGATGTGGGGTTTGTTGGTTCCATGCCTGTGATATAGGAATAAAATTTTCCGAGAAGGTAAATTCGCTTCTTTATTGTAGTGTAAGCAAATCCAGCGGACTGAATTAAGTACGAAAGCAGAATTTTCACATCGGAAGAAGTCAAGTATGCAATGGATTCAATATAAATATCCAACTCATTAAACATAAACGAAAAAAGCTGCCGAAAAATTCTACTGACAAGTGATGCTTTTTCTATGTTTAAATTCTTGCTTCCGAATTTAGCATAGTTCAAGCAAAAGTCCTTGCACTCTTTTCGCAGTTGGAATTCTCCGATAAAGTTGAGCTCTGCGTAATAAAGAGTATTTGCATTTCGAAAATAAAGAGTATACGTGTCCTTATCTGAAAGTAGTTCTTGTTCATTGCCTGCTATCAACTGCTCCTCATAATAAGGAACATTGTTTTCTAGCTGCTCCAATAATGTATAGAAAAATTGCCTCGCGTTTCCCTGATATGGAACGGTTTTTATATAATTTTTAAGAAGCAAAAACGGATGCACTCGTTGACGTGTGCGAACCATTCTTTCAGCAATTTTTGTGAAAAAGCATACAGCAAGTTCAGGATAGCAAATTCGAATGATGTCGAGCGCATTAAGATAACCGACTTCTTCGAATATAGAAATAATGGTAGTTTTGTCTTCCGATGCTAATGCCTCCTGTAAGTTTTCAATTACAGATAATACATTCGTGGCTTCGACCAAATGTGTTTTACTCCTAAGACAAATATCCAAAGGCTCATCATTTATTGAGTAAGAAATCACGTTCCCTATAGATGAAAGATATTTTACGCAAAATTGACTGTTCGATGCGTACTTTGACCGCTTTAACTTTTGCGGGCCGTAGAACTGAAAATGGATATCCTTATAGATTTTTGAAATTTCGGAAGCAATAGAAAGACGGCGATATTTCTTCTCAGGGCAGGAGCCAAACACTTTCGTGAATGTTTCTGCAAATGGCATATCGCACTGCTTCATTATTTCTGCGCAATGGTACTGAAACAATTCCAGCGTACTTTCATAATATATTGAATCAAGAAGTATAAGTAAATTAAAGGTGTTGGTTCTTGATTGAACGTTGCTAAACGTATGCCGCCAAATGAATACATCCTCGATATCCTTAAGCACGGAATTCAAATTATCAGCATTTCCAAAATCAACCCGGCATAAACGCTTCCCAAGTTGGATAACAATTCCATCAATAGAAACGGTCCAATAGCATCCAATGGTATCTACAATTTTTATCGCTCTGTTCATACACGCTCCACGTCTACGTTAATAAGGTTTCCATTTTCCTCAACGACTGAATCAAAATTAGAATAGAGCTCTTTTATCAGCGGAGATATTTCGTGTATGCGATTGATAAGGTCGTAGTGCTTTAAGGAATCGAGCGATTTCCAGTCCATCAGATTACAGAAATCAACATCGCTGAAGGTAGGAATTCCGTTTCGTCTGCAATCAAGTTGATATGTCCGAAGTGCCGCTGCAAAGGTGCTCCGGCCCGCATGGGTATGAAGCGCTTCAATATTCCAACCATATTTTTTATTTGCCGTGATTCTTGCAGATTCGAGCGCCATACGATATGCTTGGTATGTTACAGATTTTCCATTTCTTCCAATGAAAAAAGCATTACTGTCCGTTGCAATATTTCTACGAACTTCAATTAGATACTGTCTCATATCTTCAATCAGCGGTGCAGGAATATAAGATGTGTGGATTTTTCCTGTTTTGCTTTTTGTGGGTGTTACTGTGCCGTTGTAAAGGTCAACAGAGTCCAGCGTAAGCGATAATGCTCCGCCAACACGATGCCCTACATAAACTGTATCGAGAAATATGCAACGGTAAACTAATGGAAGTGCGTCTGCGATAGCATTGATTTGCTCTGCGCTATACCATTTTACATAGGCGGATTTTGGTACATCATTTTGATTGGGGCTGAACATATAGGTGAGATAATGAACCATCGTAAGATGTTCGTTTCTTCCTAAGATGTGAGCCTTTTTGCGTGTTTTCGTTGGTGCAAGCATCATCATCTGTGAGCGTGTATAAAGGCTTTCATCCATTTTGTACCCTCTGAGGGTAAGATTATCATATAGCTTTGACAAAGCCTCAATATAGTCTTGAATCACCGCGTAGCTGCAAGGTTTTCCTTTTCCTGCATACGGAAGTCCATCAATATAAATTTCCTGCAAGAAATCCTGAATGTCTGACATTTTGACATCCACCACTTCAAGACCATGTTCGTCAAGGTAATTTAAATAGATGCACAAATAGTAAATCGGAGTAGATATAGGTTTTCCTTTGTCCATTTGTGCTAAAACAAGATGACGATTTATTTCTGCATCAGCAAAATGCTCGTCAATAATAAGGTTCATTTCTTTCCGTTCATCATTTGCCCCACAGGGGTATAAAAATTTCTTTACTTTGAATCGCATTTATTGTCATACTCCTTTTCATTACGCCCGCCACAGTTCCGAAGAATGTAATCCCGTACGCTCTTTTTGGGTATCCAATAGCGATTTCCAACCTTGTAGTATGATAGGTCCTTATACTGAAGGCAGAGCTTGAAAACCATTTGATTTGAGCAACGCAGGATTTTGGCAACCTCGTTAACCGAAAGCTCGGCGGGTTGTGTTTTATAGGTGTTAAGAAAATCGGTCATTTTATTTTTCCCCTTTCATAAATGGCATTTGGATAATGAATCTGGTTGATTCTGTTTACATTGTAGCGTGTAATTATTCCTACTAAAAGTGATAACATAGGGATAACATTTACTTTTTTTGAAAATTTTCCGCTCAATTTACCTTTTGAACCTATTGCAGATGCGTCTGACAGCAAATATACTGTTATTATGAGGCTGTAAAAAATGCTGAGAGGACGTAATTATGGGACTTTACTATTCAACGGACATGGTCCTGCGATGGTACAAGGCGGACGATTCGCAATTAAAGCAGGACCGAGGCAGAACGCAATATACTGCCATCAGCAACGATGCACTGGTAGATTTACGTGAACATGGAATCACGGAAGATAACGTGCGCCAATGGCTGGAGGAAAATCACGTTCCTCCTGATGGCTATACATCTCCCTATGACGGAACGATTTCAGATGACGCATTGGCAGAAATGACGAAATCAACGGCAGATGCACGAGCAACCACGCGGGTCTATTCGCTATTGGGGAATGATGTGCAGGATGACCTTTATAAGATTGTGTTATCCAACACGATACCTGCGCTGCATGAGTTCAGGAGACTCTTTGTTCCGGAAGAAACCAAAGAGCAGCACATGTGGCGGCTGTTGAACCTCTGTCCTGATATGCCACCTTTTATTGCCGAAAATTTCAAATATACGGATGAAGCTATCTCCATGCTCTGTGGGCTTTCTTCGCGGCAAAGCAATTATCTGGCTGCGGGTTATGTCATGTCTTGCATTTGGGCCGATGTAGAAGCTAATGTGCCTGATGAAGTTGTAAAGGTAGCGGAGTTTTCGAGCCGCGCATACAAATCCAAAAATAGAAAGCGACAGGGCGATAACATATCGGTACATATCCCATGGTACGAAAATGTCATAGGAAAATATTATGTAGTCAATGCATTGGTTGAGTTTGTAAAGCAAATTATTGAGGGGCTACAGTATTACCGACGTAAGGTGCTTGATGGAGCCCCCGGAATCTATACATATCCCGGCAGTTGGAAAGAATCGATTTCTACTTATGAATCTGCCAATGCCGGACCTCGCTGGGAAATAGCGGAGAAAATGCTTTTGGATATCATTCCACATCTAAGTAAATACATGAAGCTCGCCTTAGATGATTATGTAAATCTACATATGCGGGATATCACCTACAATTACGACAGTACAGGTAAAAAGAAACTCTTGATGTCCCCAACTCTTGATGCAATGCTCTACGCATCTATTGTCACTGAACAGACCAATAATGTGCATTATCGTAAATGCCTGCTTTGTAATCGATACTTCCAACTTAGCAATCACGTCACAAGAATGTACTGCGATGTGCATCGTGGCCCAAACGCCAAATATTATCGGAAACGACTTGAAGAAGTTAAGAAGCGACAGACAGAGGAAATCTTAAAGAAGCAACAGGAAAATAAGAATACGCCATGAACTAGATAGAGGTGTCTGAGCGTGAAAACATGTACGATTATTGGCGGTATCGATGGCGTAGGAAAATCCAGCCTGCTCGGAGTTCTCAGCGCCGTGCGAACGGATTTGGGATTGGTTGTCGACGAAAAGGAAAAAGCAGCCTCAGAGCGCATTGAGACTGCTTTGAAAGATGAAATCAATTTTAGCTATGAGACTACTCTGCATGGAGAGTTCTCCAAGGAGCTGTGCCGTAGAGCCAAGGATGCCGGATACACTGTTCGTCTATATTATGTTGCCTTGGACCCCGTTGAAGAAAATCTTCTTCGCATCAAGAATCGCGCAAAAAACGGTGGGGAAAATGCTGTTTGCCAAGAGGTACAGAACCAGTATGCTCACCGATTTGATAATTTGACAGGTGTTCTTCAATACTGTGACAATGCCAATTTCTACGACAATTACAATGGCTTTGTTTTGGTGGCGCAAAAAGCTAATGGATGTATAGAGTCTGTTGGTGATTATTGCTCGCAATGGATAACAAAACTATTAGCCGCTGCAAAGTAAACATTTAGGATGGCCGCTCTCCTTGTGAGGGCGGCTATTTCTATATTCAAAAGGAGTTTCTTTTACAAAAAAATTAAAAATCAGTGTTTTTAATCTGTTTTTGTGCAACAACGACATTTTGAGATGAAATCTTTGGTAATTATTCCAATACCCAAAACACCAGAAGTCCGATTTATAGGTATCGCAAAATGGTAGAATGGAGTTGGGAGAACAAAAAATCATTTTTTTAGTGAAAAAAACTCCCTTTGTGGAGGAAATCAATGGAGCAGCAAAGAAAATGCCGTAACCGTTATGTCGATATTGGCCCATTGCGGGAATATGATGTGAATGTCATCAGAAACGCACTTGCTATGTATGCGGATTATGCTGAATCTACTGTCGAAAATTCCGTCAGGGTGGAGCGTATGAATATTGCGCCGGAAAGACTGGCAGCATTGGATATGGTAAGAACGTTGAGTAAACCGTTGCCTGATTATGAATAAGGGAGGAAAAATGCTATGGCAAATGATTATGGTTACTTTGGCTCCGGCAGTACAGGTTATGCGCACATTACAAACAGGCTTTTTACCGTAACTTTGGGGGTTCCGATGGCGGCGGTGGTGGGCGTAGACCTCCGCAGCGGAATAATGGCAACAACAATGGTGGTGATAATTCCGGTTGTGGAATTCTGCTGCTGATTGCGGTTGTTGTGGTAGTTGTGTGGATTATACTGCTTAGTATGTGATAGTGGAGGAGTCAAGAAGCCGTTCCCGATTGAGGATGCACCAAAAATTCAACCAATTTCCCGCCCAAATAAATGATTGCGGTGGCAGACAGCTTTATAAAATGATATAATATTTAGTAATAGGTTGAGCCAAACCAATTCGCACAAAGGCGAAAAGGAGCGCTCCTTTTCCATTCCATGCCTTGGCATGGAATGATAAGCTCCGTTCGCCTGTCGTAAAAATTAAAAACCGCGAACGGAGAATAACAATGTCGAACAAAATTGCCTTTGACGCACTGTGGGATGAATCCCCGATTGATGTCACCCCGGAAGTAAACTTTATTTGGAGCATCGCCAACAAACTGCGCGGCTCCTATATGCCGGATAAGTACGGCGATGTCATTATCCCGATGACGATTCTGCGCCGCTTGGAGTGCGCCTTGGAGCCGCACAAGGAAGCGGTTTTGGCCAAATTTGCAGAAAATCCGAACTATCCGCCGAAGGCAATGTACCGCATTTCCGGCTATCAGTTCTATAACACCTCGCCCTACACACTGAAAGAACTGTGCAACGAGCCGGACAACATTAAATCCAATTTCAAAGTGTACATTCAAGGCTTCTCCGCCGAAGTGCAGGAAATTTTCAATGGCCTTGAAATGAACAGCCATATCGACAAGATGGATAAGGACGGATGTCTGTTCAGCGTGGTGCAGGCATTTGCCGACTTGGATTTGGACCCCAAGACCTACGACAGTATCAAGATGGGCTATATCTTTGAGCATCTGATTGGCAAGTTCTATCAGAATGTGGATGCCGGTCAGTTTTACACAGGTCGTGACATTATCAAGTGCCTTGTCGCTGTGCTTATCAGCGAGGGCTGTGACGATATTTTCGACGATGGCAAGGTTGTAACTGTCTGTGACCAAGCCTGCGGAACGGGTGGTATGCTCAGCACGGCGTACAGCTTTATCAAGCACTACAATCCCAGTGCCGATGTGCGCCTGTTCGGGCAGGAGTTTATGCCCCAGTCTTATGCTGTCGGTCTGGCCGAGATGATGATTAAGGACCAGAATACTGAAAACTTCCGCAACGCGGATACTTTCAAAGAGGATTGCTTCCCCAACATCAAGATGCGCTTTGTGCTGGAAAACCCGCCCTTCGGTACTCCGTGGGCCGGGAAAGATGCCAAGGCCGGGCAGGAGGATGCTGTCCGCAATGAATTTAAGCGCGGCAAGAATGGACGCTGGGGTGCAGGTCTGCCGAGCGGCGGCGACTCCCAGTTGATTTTCATGCAGTCTGCCATTGACAAGATGGACGACAAGGTGGGTCGCGCTGCCATTATCGAGAACAACAGCCCGCTGTTTACAGGCGGCACGGCATCCGGCGAAAGCCAGATTCGCCGCTGGATTCTGGAACAGGATTTGCTCGAAGCCATTATCGCGCTGCCCACCGACCTGTTTTACAACACGGGCATTGCCACCTATGTCTGGATTTTGTCCAAGAACAAGCGCCCGGAACGCAAAGGCTATGTGCAGTTGATTGATGCCACCAGCATCTTCCACAAACTGCGCAAGGCGGCAGGCAACAAGAAAAACGAACTGCTGCCGGAGGACCGCAGCAAAATCGTTAAACTGTACACGGCATTTGAAGAAAACGAATACTGCAAAATCTTCAAGAACGAAGAATTTATGTATCGCGAATATACGGTCATGCAGCCGTTGCAGCGCAGCTATGCCATTACGGAGGAGCGCGTTGACCAGATGTTGGCGGACGGTACGCTGAATTCCGTATATGACCCTGCCAAGGTCGATGAACTGGAAGAACAGGGTGCACAGATTTCCGTCAAGGACAAAATGAAGTTAGATAAGCTGTATGAGCAGAAGCCTGTCTACGAGGCTATTATTTCTGCTTTGCAGGACGCGGTTTCGGATGAAGTCTATCTTTTCCCGGAAGCGTTTATGCCGGTACTGCGCAAAGCGCTGGCAAAAGTGACCGATGATAAAAAGCTGCTGGACAAAATTGCGGATGGCTTGTCCGTGATGGATAAGAACGCCGAAATCCAGCGGGATAAGCACGGCGAAATTCTCTACGATAAGGCTTCCAAGGACACCGAGTTTGTGCCTTACGAGGAATCCATCGATGATTATATGGCGCGGGAGGTTCTGCCCCATGTGCCGGATGCAAAGGCATTCTGGGAAGAAAAGGCGGATGCCAAGAAGCCTGTTATCAAGACGGGCGCAGAGATTCCCTTCACGCAGTATTTCTACAAGTACGAGCAGCCTGTACCCAGCGAGGAACTGGCAAAGCAGTTCTTAGAGCTGGAACAGTCTGTCAGCCAGCGCATTGCGAAACTGTTTGGGTAAGGTGGTGGAACTATGCGTGAAATGAAGAACAGCGGGATTGAGTGGATTGGGGAAATACCACTTGGGTGGGAAATTTCCCCCCTTAAGTATAATTATACGATTATAGCGGGCGCTACGCCTAACAGCACATGTCAAGAATACTGGGATGGAAACATCACATGGATAACTCCGGCAGATTATAAAACACCAGATGTCTATGTTTGTGATAGTTCGAGAAAAATCACAAAAAGGGGACTGGTTTCCTGTAGCACCAGCATTTTACCGGTAGGAAGCATTGTTTTCTCTAAGCGAGCACCTATTGGTTCAGTTGCGATAACCAGACGTGAATTATGCACGAATCAGGGATGTATCGGTCTTGTTGCCAAAAACAGACTTGTAAACAATAAATATTTTTATTATGTGCTAAGCATCTACCCCGAAGTATTTGATTTATATGGTTCGGGAACAACATTTAAGGAAATTTCAGCAACAACTTTTGCAAGTATACAATTTCCGTTTCCCCATGTGTCAATCCAAGACAGAATAGCAACATTTCTCGATTCTAAATGTTCCGAAATCGATGCCATCTCTGCTGATATTCGGAAAGAAATCGAAACATTAGAGCAGTACAAACGTTCCGTCATTACCGAGGCTGTCACCAAGGGGCTGAACCCGGATGCGGAAATGAAGGATAGCGGTGTTGCATGGTGTCCCCAAATTCCATCCCACTGGCAATATACAAATCCAAAAGGTTTGTTTGGATTAAGAACTGACAGAGCTTTTCAAAATGACCGTCAACTCACTGCAAGTCAAGAATATGGAATCGTTTATCAAGACGAATACATGGAAAAAACAGGCAATAAAGTCGTAACAGTTACAAAAGATTTTTCTATTCTAAAGCATGTGGAACCAGATGACTTTGTTATTAGCATGAGAAGTTTCCAAGGTGGCTTGGAGTACAGCGACAAGCGAGGCTGCATTAGTTCTGCATATGTAATGCTTATTCCTAATAAGGAATTTGTCTATGCTCCGTTCTATCGTTGGTTTTTCAAATCAAGTAAGTATATAAATGCCTTACAAAGTACATCCAATTTGGTTCGTGATGGTCAGGCAATGCGCTACGCCAATTTTGTGAAAGTACCATTGTTTATTATCCCGATTGAGGAGCAAAAAGCCATTGCATCCTATTTGGATGAAAAAATTGGAAAAGTCAATTCAATTCTCGCAGCAAAAAAAAGCCAACTTGAAATCCTGTCAAACTATAAAAAATCCCTTATCTACGAATATGTAACAGGCAAAAAGGAAGTGCCTTTATGGAAATCAAACACATAACTAGTATTTCTGAGTATGTAGGCGAAATCTGTGCAATAACACAAACTTATATACACGAGGCTCCTTTACAATACGAAATTCCTCTTTTTCGCGGGCAACCGGATTTGGATTTTCCTCTCATCCCGTCAATTGCCCGCGGCAGAGGAAGTCCTATTGCAATTTCTATTTTCAATGAAGAACGCAATTTAATAGAAATGGCAAAAATCCGGATGCCAACTGTATTCAAAAAAGACTTGGAGCCAATTGAACTACTAGCGTTATTGCAGCACCACGGTATTCCAACTCGGATGCTTGATGTAACGGAAAATTCTCTTGTTGCGTTATATTTTGCTTGTTGTGATGAAAAGTGTAACGACAAGGACGGAGAAGTAATTGTTTTTAAGGATACAACAAATAGCATCGGTATTTATCCTATAATACAGGCTATTGCGGATTCGTATAGGATTTGCGGCAAGGCATCGACGAGTGCATCTATCTTTCTTAACAAAGCCCAAAATTTTGACTACTTCAGAGAACACCAGTATCTGATTCAACTAATGAATGAGAAACGCGAAGCCAAACAGAGCACTGGTGGGTTATCTGGATTTGACGATTGGATGTTAGGCATTTCGCGTTCGCCGCTATTTATTTATGCCCCATTTTCAAGCCTACGTCAAAAAATGCAGCAGGGACGCTATATTCTTTTTCCAAATGATGTTGAAGTAACTGATAAAGGAATCGTTTCTATCGAACCAATGATTAGTGAAATTCCCAAGAACCATAGCTGTATCGCTGCCAGAATACAAGTAGATGCATCATCGAAAGGAGAAATTTTACGGCAATTATCGCTTTTTGGGATTAGCCGCCAAACGCTTTTTCCTGACAGCACCGATGTTGTTTGTGAAGAAATAAAGAAGGATGCCTTGGCTCGAATCCAATCGAGCAATGAATGTGATTAGGATGTGATTTGATGAAGCATATCGGAACAGAGCGCGACTATCAGCGTTATATCATCGATTATCTGATTGAGCATAACGGCTACATAGAGCGCAAATGCAAAACGAATTATGACCGCACCACGGCCATGGACCGCGAACTGCTGTTTCGCTTTCTGGACACGACACAGCCGGACACAATGGCGGCACTGCGGAAAATCTACAACGGGCAGACCGAGGAAACCATCGTCAAGTTCATTATTCAGAGCATCGATAACAAGGGCAGCAGCCTTATCGAAACGCTGAAATCCGGCATTGAGATTTCCAATATGCATCTGGACTTGCTGTACAGTAAGCCCGCCACCGATTACAACATCGACCTTGTTGCCAAGTACAATGCCAACATTTTTTCCATCATGGAGGAAGTCTGGATTAACGATGACCAGCGCATCGACCTTGTTGTGTTCCTGAACGGTTTTTCCATTGTGACCTTTGAGCTGAAATGCCAGAGCGCAGGTCAGAACTACCGCATGGCAATCAAGCAGTATTCCGAGGACCGCGACCCGAAGAACCGTCTGTTCCTGTTCAAAGCGGGCGCTCTGGTCAACTTTGCCATGGACCTCGACACCTGCTATATGACCACCAAGCTGGACGGTCTGGGCACACGCTTTATTCCCTTCAACCGTGGACGCGGCGAGGGTGTCAACACCGGGGAAGGCAACCCCTTGGATGACGGTGTGGACGATTATCCGATGCATTATATGTGGGATGATATTCTGCGCCGCGACAGCCTGATTGAACTGATTACCAAGTTCGTTTTCATCCAGCGTGAGCAGGTCGTGGACGAACTGACAGGGAAAAAGTCTGTCAAGGAAAAGCTGATTTTCCCGCGCTACCATCAGCGCGATGCCGTCCGTCAGCTTTTGGCGGATGCCGAGTACAACGGCACACAGCTTAATTATTTAATTGAACATTCCGCGGGTTCCGGCAAGACCAACACCATCGCATGGCTGGCGCATCGGCTGGTATCCTTGCACGACACGCAGAACCAAATCGTTTACGACAGTGTTCTGGTCATTACAGACCGTGTTGTGGTAGACCGTCAGCTGCAGGACGCAATCAAGGGTATCGACCATAAGAGTGGACTTGTCTGCACCATTGATGACAAAAAGACCTCTGCCGACCTTGCCGATGCACTGAAAGGCAACTACAAAATCATTGTCACCACGATTCAGAAATTCCTCTATGTGGATTTCTGGAAGCTGGCGCAGAACCAGAACAACAAGACCTTTGCCATTATCATTGATGAAGCCCATTCGTCCACGTCCGGCAAGGATATGATTGCGGTCAAAAATACGCTGGGGCAGAACGACGGTCCCGAAGAAGCCGATGCGCAGGATGCTATCGAGAACGAAATCCAGCGCCACGGCAAGGCACCCAATGTGTCGGTCTTTGCCTTTACTGCCACGCCAAAGCCGATGACGCTGCGCCTGTTTGGTCGTGAAAGCATTGATGCGGACGGAAACCCTGTGTATCAGCCGTTCCACCTGTACAGCATGAAGCAGGCTATCGAGGAGGGGTATATCCTTGATGTGTTGCAAAACTATATTGAATACAAGACCTATTTTGAGCTGAACAAGACCATTGAGGACGACCCGGAGATGAAGACGATTGCCGCCAAACGGCAGATTGCACGCTATATTGAGTTGTTTGACGATAACATCAATCAGCGCGTCAATATCATTGTCGAGCATTTCCGTTCCACTGTTATGCAGGAACTTGGCGGGCAGGCAAAAGCAATGGTTATCACGGCATCCCGCGAGGCCGCTGTGAAGTATCGTCAGGCATTTGAGGATTATGTCACCCGCCATAATTACAAGGATGTAAAGGCGCTGGTGGCGTTCTCCGGCAAAGTAAAAATTGACGATACCGAATATACTGAGCCGAGCATGAACGGCTTTGCTGAGGATAAACTGCCGAAAGCATTTGATGGGGACGAGTATAACGTCCTGCTGGTGGCAAACAAGTATCAGGTCGGTTTCGACCAGCCAAAACTCTGCGCCATGTATGTGCTGAAAAAGCTGCGCGGTGTAAATGCAGTGCAGACGCTTTCCCGCTTGAACCGCGTATGCCCGCCCTTTGATAAAAAGGTCGTAGTCATGGACTTTGTGAACCATGCAGAGGAAATGGAAGAAGCCTTTGCGCCGTTCTACACCACAACGGTGCTGTCCAACACAGCTACAATTGCCCAGCTCCGCGAACTGGAAAATAAGATTGACGGCTACAATGTTCTTGATGACCGCGATGTGGATACGGTTGCAAGCATCGTCTACAACCCGAAAGGAAAGCGCACTACAGCCAAAGAGGACCGTCTGGTTTACCAGTGCATCCAGCGTGCTGTGAATGTGTTGAAGAATCAGTTCAACGAGGACCACCAGCGAGCCTTTACCAAAAACTGTCGTGGGTTTGTACGCCTATATGAGTTCCTGTCGATGGCCTCCAGCTTTGGCGACCCGGAACTGCACAAGAAATATATGTTTGTCAACCTGTTGCTGACCTATCTGGTCGTAGGCAACAGCGGCGGCATCAGCTTGAAAGATAAGATTCAAGCAACGAATTTTGTGCAGGAAAGTCAGGGCGATAAGGGCAACAAGCAGCGCCACGCCAGCGCCCCGAACGTAAAGCTGAGTGGAGCTGATGTAGGTCTGACTGTGGATGAAGTAAAGCACCTGTCGGAAATTATTGACGAGGTGAACTCCCGCGCAGGCAAGGGCTACGACAGCAGCGCCATGACGAAAGTTATGCTACAAATCAAAGACCTGCTGCTGCACTCGGAAAAGCTGAAGACCTCCGCCAAAAATAACACCGAGCAGGACTTTGAGTTCAGCTTCTACGACAATACCGATGACGCACTGATTGAGGGGCTTTCCCAGAATCAGGATTTCTTTAGCCTGCTGTTGAGCAATGACGACATCAAGCACCGTGTGCTGGGTGTGTTCCTGCATGAGGTTTACAAGGAACTGCGGGAGCAGTAATTTCACGGAATAAGGCATCTCAAGAGGTAAGAATATGCTAATAGAATTTAGTGTGAAAAACTACCGTTCCTTCCGAGACGAGACAATTCTTTCTATGGAAGCAACCAAGTCAAGCACACTAAAGAGCGCCCTTATTCCATTTGGCGGAACGCCTATTTTGCCAAGCACTGCCATTTATGGAAAAAACGGTGGAGGAAAAAGTAACGTAATTCGAGCTTTTTGGCTTGCTGTTCAGTTCATTAGAAATGCGCAGAGAACACAGCACGAAAAAGCAGCCATACCTGTTGTACCATTTGCATTAAATGATTATTCCGCATCTGAGCCGACAAAATTTTCCTTCCTATATACGCTGGATGGAATCAGATACTGGTATTCATTTTCAGCCACAAAGGAAAAAGTGTATACCGAATCATTGTATCATGCACCCAAAGGACGAAAAACGCTGGTTTTTACCAGAGAGGGACAAGAATTTTCTTTCACAGAAGCGAAAACCCGCAGAAAACTGATTAGCCAAGTTGTAGCAGAAAATCAGTTGTTCTTCTCGGTTGCCTGCACAATGAATGATGTGGATTGCGCTAAGGCTATGATGTGGTTCCGGGAAATGATTTATTTCTCAAGAGATTACTCGGATATTCCACGGCAGTTATTTGAATACCCCAATGATGCCAATATTTTGAGAGCCATTTCTAATTATGCGAAGGCTGCGGATGTTGGTATCGAAGATATGCGATTCGAAATCAACGGTAAACAAATTGATGAAGAAGCTGCTTTCTCGGAAGAAATCAAAACTGAGCTGGTACAATTTATGCGATTGCTTTCAGAGACTTCCAATGATTCGGAAACGAATCTAAATGCAATATCAATACACCAAGGCAAGGATAAAATCGGAAATTCCAACGTCTATACGATGGAACTTTCCGACGAATCGGACGGTACCAGAAAATTGATGGCACTTGCTCCTGCGATTGAATCTGTGTTGACCAAGGGTGGGCTTTTGCTGGTAGATGGTATAGAAAAAGAACTGCATCCGGCCTTAGCCGAATTTGTCATTGCCAAGTTCCAGAGCAAAAAGACTAACCCCCATGGAGCACAGATTGTTTTTACAACGCACAACACCGATTTGCTGGACATGGAATTGCTCCGAAAAGACCAACTCTATTTCGTGGACAAGAATAGCGAGGGCGTGTCGGAACTATATGGTATCCGTGATTTCTCGGCTCACACAACAGCGAATATCCGCAAAGGATACCTAATTGGAAAATATGGGGCGACCCCAAATATCGAAATTGAAGAGTTGTGATAAAATGCTAGGACCGTGGCAGTCGCAGTTGTGCGATATACAGGGGCGATTATTTGAAAATGCGGGCAAGGTCGGATACAACAGCGCACAATTCATAGTTGACGCTATGTTTTCTTTTGTTGGATTGGAACTATTGGAGATACGGTATGGTTGTTGATGAAGGCAAACAGCAGCAGATTTGCGCAGAACACACCAATTCAAAGTGTGTGGAACCTGATTCTGTGGTAATCGCTGATAAGTCAGCACGCATTGACTTGACAGATTCTCTTACTGGGGTCATAAAAAATTCCTGCGACATTGATGCTGAAAAGGAAAAGTCGCTGAAAGAAAAGTATGGCTTCGGTAATTGAGGAATGGTAATCTTCGGAACTTGCGAGTGATTCTACATAGTCAAGTAACGCAAATTGATATCCAATTACAACGAAATATTTAGATTGCAGCCGCCCTCACCGTGAGGGCGGCTGCTTTGTTAGCTGATGTTGGTATAATAAAGACGGCTGCTTTTGTTTGTATAAACATTCAACACTCACTTTAACAAAAAAATGCAATATAGAAACAGCAAAAAAGTACATATGTAAGGAATGTTTTGAAAAACTTTCCTTATTGCACTCTACTCTATATACTCCCAAAACAAAACGCCCCGGGACACGGTTTGTGTTCCGGGGCGTTTTGTTTGTGATTTTTTGGAAAAGTAGATTATTTTCCAGCCTGAAGAGCAGCTTGCAGGGCGCAGTAGTCTTGCAGAGTCAGCTGTTCCGGGCGGGAGCGGGGGTCCAGGTGAGTAGCTTCCAGGGCGGAGAGGACGGTGGCTTTTGGCAGCTGCAGACCGTTGGAGATGGCGTTGGCGGCGGTCTTTCGGCGCTGAGAGAAGGCGGCGCGGATCAGGGAGAAGAAAGCTTTCTCATCTCCGCCCGGCACTTCAACCGCAGGTGTTTTGCGGACGTTCAAGCGGATGACCGCGCTAGTGACCTTGGGGGCCGGGTAAAAACTGCCGGGTTGTACGGTAAAAAGCAACTTTGGCTCGGCATAATAAGCCACCGCATAGCTGATGGCACCAGCGTCACGGGTACCAGGAGCAGCGCAAAGGCGCTGTGCGGCCTCTTTCTGGACCATGACGGTAATATTCTCAATGGGGAGTTTCTCTTCTAATAGGCGCATCAGAATCGGGCTGGTGATGTAATACGGCAGGTTGGCGCAGACAGCCACCGGCTTATCGCCGAATTCCTCGGCCAGCAGGGCTTTGAGGTCGACCTTGAGGACATCGTTCAGCACCAGCTTGAAATTGTCATAATCGGCCATCGTTTCTTCCAACAGCGGCGGCAGGCGCTTGTCCACCTCGATGGAAACGACCTTATCGGCGCGTTTGCAAAGCTGCTCGGTCAGCACGCCGATGCCGGGGCCGACTTCCAGTGCACCCCAGCCGGGGCCGATACCGGCCTCATCGGCAATGCGAGGGCAGATGCCGGGGTTGATGATAAAATTCTGGCCAAAGCCTTTGGACAGGGCAAAATCATACCGTGCGCAAAGGTCGCGGATGGTAGACAAATCGGTCAGGGTAGGCAAAGCGGACTCCTCTCAGCACAGGAAAATTCGGAAAATCAGTTCTGGCCAGACAGCATCTTGGCGGTGTTCAGGGCCTTGCTGATCTGGGGGTCGGTGTCGACGGTGTAATCGTAATAGGCATTCTGTTCGTCGGAGGACAGCGTAGCGTCCACATCAGGGGTCAGGCCCAGGTCATTCCAGGATTGGCCCTCGTTGTCCAGCAGCAGACCGATAGTGATGTAGGCGGCGGAGCCATCGGAAAAGCTCTGGGCGTCGCTCATCACAACACCCTTACCGGCGGTGCGGGTGCCTACGATGGTGGCGCTGTTCATCTTGCGCAAGGCATTGGCAAACAGCTCGGCACCATCGGAGGTGCTGCCGTTGACGAGGACAACCATGGGTACGGTGACCTCGTTTTCATCGGACATGCGCAGCAAGGTGATGCTGCCGTCCTTGTCCTCCTGTTGGGCGATGACGCCGGAAGGCACGCAGTAGTCGGCGCAGACCAGCGCGGCGTTCAGGTTCTCACCGATATTGTCGCGCACGTCGAAGATGAAGCTGGCAGCGCCCTGGTTCAGCAGGTTGTCCACAGCAGAGCGGAACTCGCTGGCCGTGCCGGAGGAGAAGGCGTCGATGCGGACATAGCCGCAGGTGTCGCCAATCATCTGGCTGGAAACGGTGGTGGTGCGGTAGTTGCTGTGCACCAGGTCGACGGTCTGCTCCTGTCGATCGGGCGTCAGGTAGGTGATGGTGGTGGTGGTCCCCTCTTCGCCCAGCAGGGCCGAGGTCAGGGAGGCAGTGTCGGTCATGGACTTGGTGGACATATCGCCGATGGCAGTGATGTAACCGCCGACCTGCAGACCGGCCTCGCTGGCGGGCGAGTTGTCGTAGACGCGGGTGATGCGGCCGTAGCCGGAGGACGGGTCGTTGACGACGGCCACGCCGATGCCGGTCAGCTTGCCGGACTCAACGGCCAGGCGCTCGCTGTAAGCTTTGGCGGTGTAGTAGCGGGCGTATTTATCGTTGATGCCCAACATGTAACCGGCGGCCAAGGTGTCGTTCAGAGTGTCCTCGTTGATAGTGAAATACTCGTTGGAGCGTACAAAACGGTCAATCTCGGCCAGCTTGTTGTACTGGCGCTCCTTGCTTTTGACGCTGGACACGGTGGAGTTGAACATATTCATCGAGACGACCATCGTCAGAGAAAAAGTGACCGCCATGGCGATCAAGGCAATGGTGATGGTAACGCCGAGACTAATTTTTTTGCTCATGGGTTCAGATGGCTCCTTACAAAATAGTGCGGTCTTTTACAGAGTATAGGCCAGACTGAAAAGAACGCTGGAGAAAAGGCTGATAATCATAACGACCGCAATAACAAGACAGAAAAAGCGCACGGCTGGCTTATGTTTCTGGGGCTTCATCAGGACTTCCCTCCCCTTATGAGATGTAGTTGGTGACGCTGGTCAACACACCGTTGACCTTCATTTCCAGGTGCAGATGGTTGCCGGTAGAATTGCCTGTGGTACCGACATAGCCCAGCAGCTGGCCCTTGGAGACAGGCTGGCCGACGCTGACCACGGGGGCGCTGTTCATGTGAGCGTACAGGGTCGAATAGGTATTGCCGTTGGAATCGGTACCATGGTAGACCTGCACATAGTAACCCCAGCTGTAATGGTAGGTGGCGGCGGTGACGACGCCATCAGCGATGGTGTAGATCTCGGTGGTCGCCGGATCATTAAAAAAA
>OLPL01000673.1_pt1 | contig 24681 bp, 24 predicted proteins | sample 1673211 | NCBI WGS metagenome assembly OLPL01 (sample SAMEA3136766, study PRJEB25190) | human gut metagenome | reverse complement strand
GTATCCTGACAGTTCGTGGTGGTATGACATCTCACGCAGCTGTAGTTGCTCGTGGAATGGGAACATGCTGCGTATCTGGTTGTGGTGACATCACAATGGACGAAGCAAATAAGAAATTTACACTTGGTGGAAAAGAATTCCACGAGGGAGATTCAATCTCACTTGATGGATCCACAGGTGCTATCTATGACGGAATCATCCCGACTGTAGACGCTACAATCGCCGGTGAGTTCGGAAGAATCATGGGATGGGCTGACAAGTACAGAACTATGAAAGTTCGTACAAACGCTGATACACCGGCTGACGCTAAGAAAGCTCGTGAGCTTGGTGCAGAAGGTATCGGACTTTGCCGTACAGAGCATATGTTCTTCGAAGGCAACAGAATCGACGCATTCCGTGAGATGATCTGTGCAGAGACAGTAGAAGAAAGAGAAGCAGCACTTGCTAAGATTCTTCCAGAGCAGCAGGGAGACTTCGAGAAACTTTACGAAGCTCTTGAAGGTAACCCGGTTACAATTCGTTTCCTTGACCCACCGCTTCATGAGTTCGTTCCTACAGAGGAAGAGGACATCAAGAAACTGGCTGATGCTCAGGGCAAGACAGTTGACCAGATCAAAGCTATTATCGACAGCCTGCACGAGTTCAACCCAATGATGGGACACCGTGGATGCCGTCTTGCAGTTACATATCCAGAGATTGCTAAGATGCAGACAAGCGCTGTTATCCGTGCAGCAATCAATGTAAAGAAAGCTCATCCGGATTGGAACGTTAAACCAGAGATCATGATCCCACTTGTTGGAGATATCAAAGAGCTCAAATACGTTAAGAAATTCGTTGTAGAGACAGCTGACGCTGAGATCGCAGCAGCTGGAAGCGACCTTGAGTACGAGGTTGGTACAATGATCGAGATCCCAAGAGCTGCTCTTACAGCTGACGATATCGCAAAAGAAGCTGACTTCTTCTGCTTCGGAACAAACGACCTTACACAGATGACATACGGATTCTCCCGTGATGACGCTGGTAAGTTCCTCGATGCTTATTATGATGCTAAGATCTTCGAGAACGATCCATTTGCAAAACTGGATCAGGTTGGAGTTGGCAAGCTCATGAAGATGGCTATCGAACTCGGAAAACCGGTTAACCCAAGCCTGCATGTAGGTATCTGTGGAGAGCACGGTGGAGATCCAAGCTCTGTAGAGTTCTGCGACAGCATTGGACTTGACTATGTATCTTGCTCACCATTCCGTGTACCGATCGCTCGTCTTGCAGCAGCACAGGCAGCAATTAATCAAAAGTAGGATACTGTTTTTGAGATAAATTAAATATGAAATTCTAAATTGAATTTAGTATGACTAAAAGCTCTGATGACTAGTTGATAATATTGGTTGTCAGAGCTTTTTGCATTTTTATCGTTATCAAAACAAAGAGAGAGAAGGAGAAGCATGAAGAAAAGAAGATATATTACAAAAATACTTGTATTTATTCTTGTATTAGGAATAAGTTTTGTTAATATAGGTTCGTTTGATGTAGAAGCAGCAGCTAATAATAAGGAAGAAAAAAAGGCAAAAAAAGTAGTTACAGCATATATGCATAATGCGAAAGTTTATAACCCAGATAAAATGAAAAAATACTTTATTAAAAAGCCTAAATATGCATATGCAAAATATTTTGTAAAATTATTTAGAGGGAAAAATAAAAAGTATCTTACATATAAAATAAAGTCTGTGGCAATAAAAAACAAAAAGGGTATTATAAAAGTTAAAGTGACACAACCAGATTATTATGTTGCCTTTCTATTAGGAACGGATAATTATCTTTGCTGGTTTAGTGATTATTATGATATACATGATAAATATCCAGCTACGAAAACAGCTGGGAAAAAATATCGTAAGTATATAAAAAAATCTGTGAAGGCTCACGGAATGGATACCGTAACCAGAACTGTGAAATTCAAAATGAAAAAAACAAAAAAAGGATGGAAAATTGTTAAAGGAACAAAATCTATAAGAGATATTGCTTCAGCACAACTTAATAGAGCAACTGATGATGCCTATTGGTGTTTTGAAAATGATGAAAATATATATGATTATATAGATGATTATGAAGAAGAATACGGTGATTAAAGAGAAGTTTATGGAAAGAAGATTAGCTTAGTAGTTTTAATTTTTAATGCTAACTTATGAAAAGATGAAAGATAATTATATTATGGAATTTACTAGGAATATTCAAAAGAAATAGCTTGTCAAAATTATGGAAGAAAATAGTATCTAAACGGTACTAGGTAATTGCGAAAATTAAAATACAGGGAAGCAAGTAATACTTTAACATCAAAGTCTATAACAAAACATGCAGGAAAGAAGAAATATTATGTCAGAATTCGTACATATAAAAAAGTATCCGGAAAGAATTATTATTCTGCATGGAGTAAATCCAAGACTGTAAAAACAAAATAGTGAAAAATGAGATCGCCTTACACTTGAGAAAGTGTAGGGTGATTTTTTTATATAAATAATGAACAAATTATTAGTGATAATACTGATGCTTAGAGTGTAACCTGTGTGATGGAAGTTATATAAGTAAGTTGATTTACATTGCAAAGCATAACGAATCAGTCTTATCTATTTTATTCATCAGTATCCCTCTTTTAAATATCATACAAAAGGATACTGTACATTAACCAGTGAGTAAATCGGATATATATAGATATGAGAATTATAACTGAGTTTTAGTATTATGCTAAATATTATATGTGAAGGAAAAGGAGCAATCTTATGGAACGGAAAGAGTATCAAACCAAACTTTCAGATTCATATTATAGTAATGAAGATGAATTGAGAGAGACAATAGATGTACAACCTGTGCTTAATTGTCATATGAAAAAAGTAATGTTGTATCGAATGTTAGTAAAAGGTATTGTAAATCAATCTACATATGAAAAAGTAAATCAAATTTTGGAGGGAGAGATACTTAATGGAGAAATGGAATAAAACCAGTTGTTCTCATCGGGATATTATGGATAAAAGTATAAATATTTCGTTTTATGCAAGAGTTAGTACGGAACATGAAGAACAAATCAATGCATTAGAAAATCAAATTCAATGGTATGATGATCTTCTTAAACTACATCCGAATTGGAATAAGGTAAAGATTTATACAGACCAAGGAATTACCGGAACACAAGCAGAAAAACGTCCTGGATTTATGAAAATGATCGAAGATGCAAAAAAGGGAAAATTTACTTTGATAGTCACAAGAGAAGTTAGTCGCTTCGCAAGGAATACAATTGATAGTTTAATGTACACACGTATGTTGAAAATGAATGGTGTTGAAGTCTTTTTCTATAACGATAATATATGGTCGTTTGATAAAGATGGCGAATTTCGATTAACTATAATGAGTGCAATGAGTCAGGAGGAATCAAGCAAACTCAGTACAAGGGTAAAGTCAGGACAGAAGATATCAAGAGAAAACGGAGTGTTATATGGAAATGGAAATATTCTTGGATATCGTTTAGTTCGTGGAGCTAAGTCCACAGATAATACATATGAGATTATAGAAGAACAGGCTGAAACAGTACGTATGATTTATGATCTTTATTTGAAAGGATATGGTGCAAAGAAAATAGCAAGAATATTAGTTGAACGAAGAAGAAAAAAGGCAATGGGAGGTATGCGATGGTGTAGCACGGATATCCTAAGGATTCTCAGCAATAAAAGCTATTGTGGTTATATAGGGTACAACAAGTCACAGAAAAAGGACTTTTTGGATAAGAGTAGAACGTGTATTAGAGATTCATCACAGTATGTATATATGAAAGGAAACTTCCCGGCAATCATTAGTGAAGAACAATGGAATGAAGTACAAAAAATAAAGCAACAGAAAACTATAAAAGTGCAAAAAGTCACGAATGGAAGGAGACGGTCTAAAGATCCATGGTCAAGAAAACTTGTTTGTGAGTGTGGGAGTACTTACCATAGATATCGGTGGAGAACAAATAACAATGGAACAGTAGCATGGGGATATCAGTGCTTTAATCAAATTCGTAATCGTAAGAAATCATTCTATTTAAAACAAGGATTAGATGGAGAAGGTTATTGTGACATACCAGCAATATGTCAGTGGAAATTGGATTTTATGTGTAGAAATATTGTTTCGCGATTATGGACAACGCAGAATGAAGATATTAATGAGTTGATACAAGTAATCGAAAAGAACATGGTAAAAGATTCTTCGGAAACCGATATCACAATTGAGTCTCTTGAACGAGAAAAAGAACGCCTTGAAAGACGGAAAAGTCAATTGATAGATTTTATGTTGGATGGACAGATTGATAAGAAATCTTATAAAGTGAAAGCAACAGAAATAGATGAATCATTGATTAAAGTGGATGAACAATTAACAACTGTGAAAAAAGAAAAGCCAGAAGTATGTGATTACTATTACATATTACAAGATGAACCGGGATTTGGTTAAAAGAAAAATAAAACCAGTTTCCATTATGTTTAGCGAATATTATTTTTATTTAATAGGATATCGGTATGAAACAGATGTGTCTAATACGCCAATATATTTTCGAGTTGATCGAATTGTAGACATAATAGTTCACCGTGAAAAATACGTCCTGTTAAAAGAGCAGAATATAGATGAAGGAATGCTTAGAAGAAAAAGTCAATTTATGTGGCCCGGTCCGACACGAAAAATTCGTTTCGAATTTTCAGGCCCGTCAGTGCAGGCAATTCTTGATCGGATACCTACTGCAAAAATAATAGATAAATATGCAGGTAAAACTATAATTGAAGCGGAAGTATTCGGTTCGGGAATAAAAATGTTTTTGCTAAGTCAGGGAGCATGGGTGAAAGTGTTGGCGCCGGACGAATTTGTGGAAGAAATGAAGCTGGAAATTAAGAAGATGCATGAGATGTATAAATAATATATTGTAAAAAGAGGGGAGCATAATACAAAAAGTATAGCTCCTTTTTTGGTGCCTTAGTATCCGGAAAAAACACATTTAATTTTAATCAGACAGAAACTGTCCGGGTAACCTGGTATGATAAGAAAAAATAGAAGTGGAAGAAATTAAGGTTTCTGTTCAGGAAAATCTGTCTTTTCAAATAAATCACCGATCGGACAATCAAGAATACGGCTTAACGCATCAAGATTTTCGAAACGGATAGAGCTGGTTTGATTTGTTACCATGCGATTAAAATTTTGATAACTTAGGTTCATTTGCTTATAAAGCCAGTATTTTGTGTGATTTTGTTCTTTTAATATATCTAAAACGCGTAACTGTACCATGATTTTCCTCCTGTTATTCTATAATTATATAAAAAATTTTATTATTGAATAACTTATGTATAAGATATATAATGTATACATTAGATACAGAGACGGATGTATGTAATGCACGAAAGAGAAAAGAGAGGGAAAAGAAAATGGAAATGATTAAAAAAATTACAAAAGAACCAAGGTCAATTATTGCAATAGTAAACTTTATAAGTTTCTTTCTGCCATGGGTATCTTTTGATGCATCGGTTGCCGGATACAGTAGTTCAACTAAAGTTACAGGGTTTGGGATGATATCTTATTCTGTTTTAGGAATTGCTTTTTATGTAGTCCCTATTTTTATTGTAGCGTTACCTTTTATTGAGAGCCTGCGAGAATACGCGAAGAAAATTTATCTGGTACTTTCAATTTGGTCAATTTTATGTATGTTTATTACATGTTCTTTGCTGGCATCAACAGAAGCGTCCTATGATGGAGCAGTATCAGCATCCGTTCATATTCCTAAATTATTGGGATTTTGGATAGCATTGATCTGTAATGTTTTAATTTTTGCCATAACATTATTGCAAAATAAATCTGCAAGTTCATCCGGGCAATCGAATGTAAATTTAAAAAATGTGAATTTGAAGAATATTAATATGGAAAGTATTTCAAATGCTGCACATGAAATCGGAGCTACAATACAGTCTTCAGCATTTGTTGAATGTAAAAAGTGTGGAAATAAAATCCCTCGTGGAAAAAAATTTTGCTCTAATTGTGGAGAAAAAGTGGCCGTAGAAGAAAAAGTGATAAAAAAATATAAATGTTCCGGTTGCGGAAAACCGGCAACAGCAAAAGATAAGTTCTGTTCAGATTGTGGTGCACCGATTGAAGAATATATAGACGCTAATGTATGCCCTAATTGCGGAAAGAAAGTTTTGGAGAATGCGTCATTTTGTACCTTCTGTGGAACAAAGATAGAAAAGGAGACAAAGTAAAATGAAATGGTGTACGAATTGTGGAGCACAATTAAAAGATGAAGAAAAGTATTGCTCGAAATGTGGAGCAAAACAGGATGCAGATAGTATCAGTGAAAATGTAGAAAAGAAAGAAACTGGGAAAAAATCAACAAAAAAAGGAAGGTTGATATTTATCCTTATTTTAATTATTATGGGGATCATTCTTCTTGTATGTCTGACTTTTTTTCAAAAGAAGAAATTAAAAGCTGAAGAAAGAGAAAATTTAACAAAGTTTATAAAAACTGCGGAATGGCCATTTGATACCGAATCAGATAACAAATATAGCACCTACACAATGCGAAAGAATAAAGATGTAATAGTGTTTGATGCCATTAAGAATAAAAATAAAGATTCATTTATCGATGGATTTGCATCGGATGATAAGGGAAATGAATATATTATGTGTAGTTCAATTGATGGCGAAGATACGCATGCAGTATTTCAGGCCTCACAAAAAGAACATTGTTTAGATTTGCTGGTTTATATTGATAAAGAGGATAATTATTATTTTGAAGGTGAAAAATGGAATAAATTATATAATTATCTAAACAAATACAAACCGGATTATTCTACGGAAGAAAAGGATGAGACAAGTAATAAATCGGATGATAAAAAAGATGATTCGGAAAAGGAAGTAAACGATAATCAAAATTCTTCAAGTGGGACTTCGCAAAATAAGGAAGCACTTGAAGAAAAAGCAAAGGAAAAACAAAGAAAGGAAGCTGCAGCTAAGCAGAAGCAACAGCAGGATGGATTTATTTTAAAATACAGTACAGAATATTTTAATCTGGACACAGAAAATGATCATACAACCATCAGAGTGACTCCGACTTCAGAAAAAGAAGTTAAAATTGATATTCATATTCCGGATTATGATGATTTTGAGTATTATGGAAATGTAATAAATTCAAAAACGGTCGATTTTAAGCTTGATGCAGGAGAAACGATTCGAATGGTATGGACAGATAAGAATAATTTTGAGGTCCATGCGATAAATGGCTTTGCAGATGACACGATGCAGATGGTTAGACCATTATGTTATGCATTGAATGATCAAAAATATAATTTGAATGCAAGTTAAAAAGTGCATTCTATAATTATTACGTGGTAACGCAATCACAAAAAATAATATTACAAGAAATGGGAGGAAGGAAAAGTGAAAAAGAAGATGCATTTAAAAGTTGTAAAATGTTTAGCAACTTTATGTTTGGCGATTGGAATATTTGGGGTATGTGGACTAAATGTTCATGCAGAGTCCGCTGCGTTAAAGAAAGGAAGCAATACCGCTGCTGTGAATATTTCAAAAGATGGATGGACAATAACAGCAGCTTTCCGGAAAAGCAACAGCTCTCATATTATGAAGACAAAACTATACGGAACACGGTTTCAAGGTCATATGTGGTGGGAAGATAAAAATGGCGAAGAAACAGTTAAGATTTATTATAAATCAGGGAAGATTAATAAGATCAAAGCGAAGTTTTCCAAAAAGTCACAGAAGAAATACAACGGTGTGTACAAAGTTTATAATGTAATCAAAGCTCCTAAATTATCAGCGATAAAAGAAAAAGGTCCATATCCATATGGGGATGGTGTGATATATTCAGTGACATGGAGTAAAGTATCTGGAGCAAAAGGGTATCAGTGTAAGGTATCGGCTTTAGCTGGTGAATGGTGGAACATGTATGTTAAAAGATCAACATCGCATAGATCTGCCAGTGTAGAAGGATCTGATATTGAGAAAGTTAAATTCAAAGTTCGTGCTTATAAAAAGGTAAATGGAATTTCAGTATATGGACCCTGGTCTAATACACGTTCAAAAAAATGTTGGTAATATAGCAATGGATTTTTAGATATGATGAGTTAGTAAAAAATAGATGGAAATAAGAATACCGCTGAATATGAGGTTAATGACTGATATTCAGCGGTGTTTTGCAAAATGACAATTACAAAATATAAGGTTGAAATTGTTTATTCTATTGCAGAATAATATCTAAACAGATTGACATTCCCCGCAAAATTAGGCACAATAGAAAGCAGACGATATCGTTTGCTTACATGCAAAACGGGTATAAGAATAAAAAAACAAGGAGGATAATATTATGCCACATATCGATGTTAAAATGTTTCCGGGAAGAAATGATGAAATTAAGAAGAATCTTGCAGAGAAGTTATTAAAGACTGCAGCAGAGGAACTTCAGATTCCGGCAGAGAACCTGTCAGTTTCGGTAGAGGATGTAGATCCGAAGAAATGGAATGAAGAAGTCGGTGCAGCAACACCGGATGACAAAATTTATGCCGGAAAGATGTTCCGTGCAGAGTAATGCACGGATTAGGGAATGAGGTATGAATAAGAGAGAGTCGTTTAGCAGTAGGTGGGGATTTATCTGCGCCTGCATTGGCTCTGCCGTAGGAATGGGCAATATCTGGATGTTTCCGACCAGAGTGTCGCTGTACGGTGGAGGATCTTTCCTGATTCCGTATTTTCTGTTTGTGATTTTGATCGGTTCTACCGGCGTGATCGGTGAGATGAGTTTTGGAAGGGCTGCAAAGTCCGGACCGATCGATGCATTTGGAATCGCATGTGAGAAAAGAGGAAGAAGGAAGAGCGGAGAAGCACTGGGAATGATCCCGGTGATCGGATCTCTTGCTATGGCAATCGGATATACGGTTGTTATGGGCTGGATTTTGAAATACGCTGTAGGAACATTTACCGGAGCAACGTTAGAGCCGGAAAATGTAGAGGCATTTGGTGCAAAGTTTGGACAGATGGCATCTGCATTTGGAAATAATTTATGGCAGATCGTTGCACTGGCTGCATGTATGCTGATTCTGATGCTTGGTGTCGGAAGTGGAATTGAAAAAGCAAACAAAGTTATGATGCCAATATTCTTCGCATTGTTTGTGATACTTGGGATTTATGTAGCATTTCAGCCGGGGGCATCAGCCGGATATCATTACATATTCCGGATCGATCCAAAAGCATTCAGTGATCCGGCAACATGGATCTTTGCATTGGGACAGGCGTTCTTTTCCCTGTCTGTAGCAGGAAACGGAACGTTGATCTATGGATCGTATCTGTCAGATGAAGAAGACATTCCGGCATCTGCGGGAAGAGTAGCATTCTTTGATACGATTGCGGCAATTCTTGCGGCGCTGGTGATCATTCCGGCGATGGCAACAACAGGTGCACAGCTGAATCAGGGCGGACCGGGACTTTTATTTATTTTCCTGCCGAATCTGATTAAGACTATGCCGGGCGGGCCGGTGATCGCAATTATTTTCTTCGTGGCAGTATTGCTTGCAGGTATGACTTCGCTGATCAATCTCTACGAAGCACCGATTGCTACCGTGCAGGAGAAACTGCATTTGTCACGTGTTCCGGCATGCGGTGTGATCGCAGTGGTCGGTGTGATTGTTTCGCTGGTAATCCAGGGAATTGTGTCACAGTGGATGGACGTTTTATCCGTATATATCTGTCCGCTCGGAGCAGGACTTGCAGGCATCATGTTCTTCTGGGTATGCGGTAAGAAATATGTAGAAGCCCAGGTGAACCTTGGAAGAGAGAAGGACTATCGCGCTTCTTTCTATACAATTTGTAAATATGTATATGTACCGGTGTGTTTCATTGTGTTGATTCTTGGAATTGCACTTGGAGGTATCGGATAAGAAGAAAAGGTCTGTGAAAATATATATTTTCACAGACCTTTTCCTATGCCATAGGAAATTACTCCGTAATGTTCCTGTGACATAGAAAGCTTTCCGGAAAAGATTGTGCCGAGACACAATCTTTATACTTGACAAAAAAGTTAGTGTGAACTAACATGAAAATGAGAAACAAAATCAAAATCCAGGGAGGAATGAGATGTTTTTAAAAATAGAGGGAATAAAAAAATCTTTTGGTTCCGGGGAAAACCGGGTAGAAGTATTAAAAGGATTGAATCTGGAGATTGAGAGAGGCGAATTCTGTGTGCTTTTAGGACCGTCCGGTTCTGGTGGTCATGTTAAAATAAGACTAAGTTAGCAGATTCCTTATAAAATAAGGGCTCACGCCAATTTAGTCTTTTTTCTATTATACCATAAAGGGTAGAAAATTCATATACCGGGAATGAATTTCTCATAGTAGAAATGAGAAGGCAGGGGCTCTTAAAGATAGAAACCTATTGCTACTGGTCCTGTCAAAATTATATCCATTCTCACAGGCGGTCAAGTTTGTGAAAAACCATTCGGTTGCAATACATTGTAAAAAAATATGTTAAGGACTAGGTTAGTTAAAAGATTCTGTTAGCTGGCTTGGTCCTTTTTTCTTGGGAGGACGGAGCGATGATAAAAGTGATTATGATTGTTGTAACAGCTATTTTCCTTAGTTCCTGGTATGCGTGCCTAGTGGCAGGCAAAAGAGCAGATGAAGAAATAAGTGCTTTGTTTGAAAAAGAAAAGAAGCAGGGAAGTGAGGAATAAACGAATGAATGGAGGTATCTATAGCACTGGAAATGAAATCGTAGATGAAAATGCAAAACTGAACATATCTGGAAATATCATTCCGCAGGTGTGGTATCGGACAATCATCAGAGAAAGCGGAAAGCCAAATCTGACAGCGATTATTATACTGGCAGATATTGTGTATTGGTATAAGCCTACAGAAATCAGAGATGAAGGAACCGGACAGGTCATTGGGGTAAGAAAGAAATTTAAGTCAGACCTTCTTCAGAGAAGTTACCAGCAGATCAGCGAACAGTTTGGGATTTCCAAAAAAGAAGCGACAAATGCAGTGGTATTTTTAGAGAAGCTGGGTGTGGTAAAACGGGTATTTAGAACCATTTCCATGAATGGGATTGTTGTAAATAATGTTCTGTATCTGGAATTGATCGTAGACCGGTTAAAAGAATTGACTTATCCAGAAGAAACAGGAGCAGATCCGGTTTCTTTTGAAAAAGGCAAAGGGAAATCCAAAGCAGAGAAAATCAGTTCCCATACAGCCATAGAGGAAGAGATACATTTTGTAGAAGAGAGGGCTGTCCCTTTCCAAAGGGAGAGGGTATCACCATTCAAAGAGGGAGCATACCCCGACAGGGAAACAGAGCCCTGGATACCCAAAGAGGGACCTCAGACTGATAGCGGGCATACAAATACAGAGATTACTACAAAGACTACAGCAGAAAGTACCCAAAAGAATACAACAGAAATAGTGAATGGGTATAGAGATAATCCTATCTTATCCTATCAGGCAGCAGAAGAACAGTTCAAAGATCAGATTGATTATGATGCGATATGGATAGACAGACCTTTTGACAGAAAACTGCTCAATGAGATTGTAGGGCTTGCAGTAGATGTTTTGACGTCCAATGCAAAGACCATAAGGGTAAATCAGGAAGAACGTCCTCTTGGCATTGTACAGGGAATGTATAAAAAGCTGGATAAGTTTACCGTAGAGTATGTGATAGACTCAATTAAGCAGTGTACAAGGAAAGCCAAAAATATCCGGGCAGTGCTGCTTACCGCTTTATACAATGCCACATTGACAGCAAACAGCTATATATCCAATCTGTTTGCTTATCAGGAAGCTATCCCTCAGACGTAAGGAGTGTGATAGAAAGTAACAAAATTAAGAAAATTCAGGACAGCTCATGGATATACACAGATAGAACTTGCGGCTGTCTTGGGTATCAGTCTTCGGACGTATCAGAGGATTGAATACGGACAGCAAAAGCCCAATGTCTATGTAGTTGTCCGGCTTCAGCGGTTATTTCAAAAAGATATTAGTGAGATTATGGAGGAATATACAGAATGAGGGAAGAAAGGTTTCGTATTCAGTGCCCCGAACATTTTCAGGTTGGAGATTCAGGGCGTTTTGAAAAACCTTCGCAGGATAAGGAGTCGGATTTTGTAGTAGATTATGCTCCGCCGGAAATGTTTGAAGCCGGGATTATCTTACAGGAGATGGGGACGGAAGGAGATACTTATTGCACAATGTATGTCTATTTTGCCCCGGAGGAACACCTTCCGGTTTATATGGACAGCATGAAATACGATTTACAAAAAGTATCCATTCGGAAAATTTTTGTTGATACCGAAGAATACCTCATAAAAGTAAATGAGAAGACAAAAAAGTTTTATGCAGGTGAGGACGGTTGTTGGGGTTCTTATACGGAACTTTACCGGAAAGAGAATGGGGAACGTCTGACTGACGCAGTGATTGTTTTTCTGTGTATGCCAGATGAAATGAAGTTTCAGGAAATGGAAGCTGTGATAGGGGAACTGTTTGAAAAACTTCCTGTGATAGACAAAGAAAAGAAAGAAACAGGTCAAGAACCAAAGAGGACAAGATAAAATACAAACTATAACTTTCAGGAGGATAAGAACGTGGAAACTAAAATGATTATTGGAATTGATCATGGAAACCGTAACATGAAAACTGCAAATACGGTATTCTCAGCAGCAATCCAGCCTTTGCAGGCAAGGCCGGACAGCCTGGAGCACATTTTGGAATACCAGAACCAGTTTTATTATGTGGGAGGGAAAGTGCCGGAAAAGGAGTGTGTGGATAAGACAGAGAATGAAAATTATTATCTTCTTACCCTTGCAGCACTGGCGCAGGAAATGCGTTTCCGGGGATTGACAGACGCTTCCGTAAAAATGGGAGCTGCCCTGCCGCCCAGAAGATTTCAGCAGCAGAAAGAAAGTTTCAAGAAATATCTGTTAAAGACAAAGGAACTGCATTTCCGTTATGAAGGGGTACATTATCATGTGTCGTTGGAAAATGTGTTTGTTTTTATGCAGGGGCATGTGGTAATCCATACACTTTTAGAAGCGGTTCCCGGTTATTGCCTTTTAGTAGATATTGGTGGAGGGACTACCGACCTGGTAGAGTTTGTTGACGGAATGCCGGACGGGAAGTATTCGATTTCAGATAAGGCAGCTTTGTACTGTATCGGAAAAGTCAATGAGGAAGCCATTGCCAAAACAGGGGCAGGGGTACCGGCATATATTACAGAAGCATTTATGAGGACAGGAAGCTATGACTGCCCGAAGCAGTATCAGGACGTCATAAAAAACTGTTTGAAGTCCTACGCAGAGGAAATTTATGGTATCATACAGGCAAACCATTATAATCTGGATCTGACCAAAATGGTGTTTATGGGCGGCGGTTCTTCCATTGTGGAGCATTTTGGAGCCAATGAGGGAAAAGATGTACAGTTTGTAACAGATATACATGCCAATGCAAGGGGCTGTGAAGAAGCAGTGAAAAGTATTATCCGGGCAAAACAGAGGAAAATGCGGACAGCATGATAGGAAGTGAAAACTTATGGATACGGAAAAAGTATATACAACTTCACTGCGGCTGTATAAAAGCAGACCGGTACATCATCAGGCTTATCGGTATCTGAAGGAGTATAACAAAGATATTTTCAAGACAAAAGACGACTTTATAGCAGAAGCAATCGTTTATTTTGCCAAGTATCTACAGCAGGAAGAAGAAGTACAGCAGATGAAACTATTAAATACCCTTCTGGAGAACCAGAAAGAACAATTTTGTAAAATCGTAAAAGAAGCGGTTTCAATGGCACAGGAAGAAGCCTTTGAGAAGCTAGGTGTGCTGGAAAAGGCAGTTCAGGGAGAACTTTCTGACGGTGGAGCGATAGCAGAGGACAGGGAAAAGGAAGAAGCCTGTATGGAAAAAGATTTACGGTTTGCGGAATTTTATGGGGCATTTGAAGAATAAGGAGGAAAAAGATATGGCAGTAGGAAGAAGTGTATGGGAAGTTGTAAAAGGGATTTTCATTGCAGTGGGGAAACTGCTGTATCTGACAGGGAAACTGGTAATATGTTTGTTTCTGCTGGTTCTGCAGCTTGTTTTGGCAGTGTTCCATGCAGGAAGCAGGGAATAGAAAGGGGATTGACAGGTGCATTGGATACGGGACAGACCGTATACAAATGATAGAAAAAAGAAGATAGAAAATGGAAAGCAGGCTTGTGTGGCCTGCTTTTTTTGACGAAAAAATGAAAAGGAGCAAAGCTATGATGAAAGGAAAAAAGAAAAGGCTGCTGGCTGGGACGCTGGCACTTCTTCTTAGTTGTTCTACGTTACTCAATACAGGGATCACCGCACTGGCTTCTGAACAGTCTGAGGAACATGCACAGATACAGGAAGTAAAACAGGAGGAGGCTGCTTCGGAAACATTACCGGAGTTGGAAGAGGTAAAGGAGCAACTGACAGAAGAAGAACTGGTGTATGCAGAGGACCTTACCATAAAAGCAGGAGAGCCCTTTGACCTGGAAACAGATTACAGGGGTTTTCAGAAAAATGATGAAAAAGTAAAGGTAACGTTTCTGAAAGCAGAAGGGGACTCCGGCAATTCTTTTGATTTCAATACCCCAGGTTCTTACCAGGCATTTTATTGTGTTGATCCGTTAAGCGGAAACCCTTCCTATCAGATTATGAGAAGAATTGTGGTAGAAGCAAGGGAAAACAGCACACAGGAACCCCAGGGAGAAGTAAGCCAGCATACCGAAGATGGCTCCGGTGAGGACGGTGAGGCGGACCCTGACCCGGAGATACCGGAGGTACTGACGGAAGAACCGGAAATGCCAGATGCAGGGGCAGAGTTGATTGATCTGACACCAAAAGAGGATAAGGGAATGTTCTTATCGGTTGTTCCGGCAGCAATGGAGCAGCAAAAAGGAAGCAATGTACATCTGGTACAGGGAGAAAAAATCCCATACCCTTCTAACGTGGGGAACTATTCTACTTCCTATTTCACTGTAAATGGCCATGTAGCATATTGTCTGGAGTCTATGAAGGCTTCCCCGCCGACCTCGGATTATGTAGCAAATGAATTTGAAAGCAACCCGGAATTGCAGAAAGTCCTTTATTATGGATATGGCGGTCCTGGGGACATTACCGGGGAGTATATGCCCTCTTTTGACTGGAAGACAAAGTATATTTTTACGCATTTAGCTGCCGCTTATTCTTATTGTGGCATGGACGGTTTTTATGGCTGCACTTTTGAAGATATTAAGGCAAGCGGTGTGTGGGGATATATCCAGCATATTTACAGCCTGGAAGCGCCTCCAACAGCAGCAATCACGTTGTCCCCAAAGGAAGCAAAGGCTTATGAAAGTGGAAAGGAACAGCGTACCGGGGAGTTTACTTTAAAAGGTGACCATAGAAACTATATTACTTTAAAAATGCCAGAGAATGTGACTTATCACAGTGGAAGTATAAAACAGACAGGAACCGTAAAGATCAATGGAAATACCACATTCTATTTCAGCGCTCCCAAAACTGTAACGGGTACATGGAACAGCGGTAAGCTGAAAGGACAAATGGGAACCCAGTGGAAGACTTTAGTCTACGGGTTCTGGTTCTCAGGACATTGGGTATGGGGCATTTTTTGAAGAAGAAAGTGCTTCTGTGGAATTTACGGTGAAGTGGCTGGATCTGGCAAGGGTAAAGGTAACAAAAAAAGATAAGAACAGTAAAGTAAATCTGTCCGGCGCTGTTTTTGGTATTTATGCAGACAGTGCATGTAAAAATCTTCTTGTGCAGATGCCGGCCACAGACAGCAACGGTACTTCTGAGGTGGAGCTTCCGAAAACCCAGGATACGGTATACTTAAAAGAAATTTCTGTTCCAGAAGGATATAAGCTGAATACAGAGTCTTTTAACGTGAAGCTGGAAACAGGAAAAACAACTTCTGTTGCAGTGACGAATGAAGAGCAGAAAGGAAAAATCACAATCCGTAAAAAAGGTGAAGTTTTGACAGGAGTAACCGGAGAAGAGGGGAACCTGACTTTTGTATATGGAAATGCGGACTTTGCAGGGGCAGAATATAACATTTATGCGGCAGAGGATATTTACAGCCAGGATAAAGTGACGAAGGTGCATAAAGCAGGGGATCTGGTAGAAAGTCTGACAACCGGGGAAGATGGAAGTGCTGTTTCCAAAGAATTGTATCTTGGAAAATATAAGGTTGTAGAACAGAAAGCACCGGAAAATCTGGTGATTGGAAAAACAGAACAGGAACGTACCCAGTTTGTAACCTTGTCCTATGCAGGACAGAATGTAGAGTTATCCCAGGGGGAAACCACTTTTACCAATGCAAGACCGGAGATTTCCGTAAATGTAGTGAAAAAATCGAAACATGATGACGTTACCCTGGAGGGTGCGACGTTTGGATTGTATGCAGAAGAAGACCTGACAGCGGCAGACGGAAAGGTTCTTGTAGAAAAGGGAAGCCTGGTGGAACGTGCTGTTTCCGACAGGGAAGGAATGGCTGTGTTCCATGCGGATATTCCTTTGAATTTCCATTACAGCGTAAAAGAAATCCAGGCACCGGATAAGTATTATATGACAGATGAGGTGTATCGTTTCTTCTATGAATATAAAGACGACAGCACCTACACATATACTTTTTCTCATGATTTTAAAAATGAGGAAGTACGGGGAGAAGTTCATGTAAGTAAGATTGATCAGGATTCCCAGGGATTTATTTCCCAGGGTGATGCAACCTTAGTAGGGGCAAAATACGGATTATATGCTGCAGAAGATATTGAACACCCCAATAAGAAAGATGGGATTGTCCATAAAAAAGGGGAACTTGTAGCGCAGGGTACGATTTCCAGTGAAGGAACTGTAGATTTCAAAAACCTGTATCTTGGAAATTATTTCGTGAAAGAAATAGAGCCGGCAGAAGGGTATCTGTTAGATGAAACAGAGTATCCCGTAGAGGTTTCGTATGAAGGACAGGAGGTACAGATTGTACACCGGGAAGTAACTGTAAAGGAAACTGTAAAGAAACAGGCCTTTCAGCTTATCAAGATCTCAGAAGACGGGGAGCAGACAGAAACAGAACTGGTAGAAGGAGCTGGATTTAAGGTATTCCTCATCAGTGAGCTGTCTGGTGTAAAAGATGGAAGTTTGAAGCCGGGAAATGGTTCTTATTATACCCCGGAAGATTTTATCACCTATGATTACAGCAAAGACGAAACCGCTTCTTATTGGGAGAATGGTAAAAAGATTACGGTACCAGAGCTGTTTACAGATAAGAAAGGATATTTAAAGAGTCCAGAACTTCCTTATGGAACCTATGTGGTGTTTGAGTCTACAGTTCCGGAAAATTTAAAAGGGATTCGTCCATTTATCGTACAGATTTCAGAAGACAGCCGGGAACCCCAGGTATGGCGTGTGTTTGATGACCGTCCTTTGCAGTATTACTTCAAGATTGTGAAAAAAGATGCCCAGACGCAGAAGCCGGTGCTGGATAACAGTGCAGCTTATAAGATTTATGATGTGGAAGCAGAAAAATATGTGGAAATGATCGTAAGATATCCGAAAAAAGAAGTGGTATCTGTGTTCAGGACCAACGAAGAGGGATACCTGATTACACCGGAGCAGTTAAAATGTGGCACTTACCGGATTGAAGAAGTGGAAGCGCCGGAAAATTATGTACAGGTAGGATTTGAAAATGCCCTCTTAAAAGACGGAAAGGAAGTTCCACTGAATGAAGTTGCAGACGGAGGCACATACCAGGAGGCAAAGAAAGCGCCGATCACTATTACCGTAGATTCTGATACTGTACACCAGGTAGAAGAGGAAACCGGTAAATTTATTGTTGTCATTGAACAGTATAATGATGAAGCAGTAGGAAGCCTTACAATCCATAAAAAGGGAGAAAAACTTTCTGGTGCTTCTAAAGTAGAAGAAAAGTTCCTGACGAAGATGAAAAACGGTGTAGCAGGTTTCGTAAATCAGGTAAGCAGTTTCTTCACCGGGGAAGAAGTCATGGAAAAAGAGAAAGGTTATAAATTTGACTATGAAGAAGGGAATATGGAAGGTGCAGAATTTGCCATTCATGCAAAGGAAACCATTTATACCCCGGACGGACAGAAAGACGAAGCAGGAAACCGCATTGTAAAATATGAAAAAGATGCCCTGGTAGCCCGTATGGTAACAGATAAAGAAGGAAAGGCAGTCCTGAATAATCTTCCTATCGGAAAATACTATGTAGTGGAAGAAAAGGCAGGTCAGAACTGCGTGCTTGACCCGGAAGCAAAAGAATTTGAAATTGCATATAAGGGACAGGAAGTAGCAGTGGATTATGTAACAATGGAACTTACCAATCAGCGACAGAAAGTTTCCCTGAGTATTCTGAAGAAAGACGCAGAAACCGGAAAACCGCTGGAAGGAGTGGTATTCGGGCTGTATGCGCAGGAGAACATCAAAAATGCTGCCGGGGAAGTAGTTGTAGAAAAAGATGCCCTGATTGAACTGGGAACAACAGATGAAGAGGGCAAGCTGGTATTTCAGGCAGATCTTCCTCATGGAAAATATTATATTCAGGAAGTGGAGCATAAGCCGGGATACCTGCCAAATGATGAGGTGTATTCATTTGATGCGTCTTATACAGACCAGACCCTTGAACTTCTCGCTTTTTCAGAAGAAATTTCTAATCAGCCTACCATTACAGAATTTACAAAAGTAGATTTGACTGGCGGACAGGAAATTGAAGGTGCAAAAATGCAGATTTTAGATCAGGACGGAAAGGTGGTAGAAGAGTGGGTATCTAAGAAAGAACCTCATGTAGTCTATGCACTGGAACCAGGAGAATATGTACTGCATGAAGAGCAGGCGCCTACGGAACAGGGATATGTCCGGGCAGAAGATGTGAAATTTGTTGTGGAAGAAACAGGGGACGTACAAAAAGCGAAAATGGAGGACGACCATACCAAAGTTTCGATTTCCAAAACAGATATTACAGATGGAAAAGAAATTGAGGGAGCGAAGCTACAGATTCTGGATCAGGACGGGGAAGTGGTAGAGTCCTGGACCACAGGAGAGGAACACCTGATTGAGTACCTTCCGGTAGGTACTTATACTCTGCATGAAGAAGCGGCAGTTGATGGATATATTGTGGCTAATGACGTGGAGTTTACAGTAGAAGAAACGGGAGAAATTCAGAAGGTGAAGATGGAAGATGAGCGTGCTATGGGACAACTGGTTATTGTAAAAACAGATACAGACAGTAAAGCGGCTCTGGAAGGAGTAGAATTTGTTCTGCTGGAAAAGGAAACCGGAAAAGAAGTAGGACGTTTGAAGACTGGAAAAGATGGAAAAGCAGTTTCAGAACTACTTCCAATTGGAACTTATGAAAATGGTGTTTTCAAAGAACCGATCACCTATGTGCTGAAAGAAACTGCCACCTTAAAGGGATATGAGAAGACGGAAGAAGAGTGGGAAATCGTATTTACCTATCAGAATGATAAAACACCAGTCATTGAAGTGGTAAAAGAGATCCAGAATAAAAAAATACCAGAAACACCAGGTACCGTAAAACCAGGACCAAAAACGGGTGATGATACAAACTGGTTCCTGCCTTTGCTGGCTCTTGGTGTAAGTGCAGGTATGGTAGCAGGCCTACTTTATTACAGAAAAAGACATAAAAAGGCATAGAAAATAAAAATCAGTTTTTAAACTTGGGAAAGGGCGGCTGCGGCTGTCCTTTCTTTGGCAATATGAGGTGAGAAGCATGGAAGAGAAAAAAAGAATACGGTTTATTGACAGCCATTATCATACCCTGTTCAGCATAGCAGACGGGGACTCCATAGAGATTGTATATCCAGATGGAAAAAGGGAAGAACGGGTTTGTACCTATATTGATGAATACCACACACAGGTAGGGGCAAGGGTGTTCCATATTTGTGAATTTGCAGAAATCATGGAAGCAAATGGAAAATCATATTGCCCGGCAGAATGCAAGGAAAAGGAAGAAAGAAAAGAGGCAGTCAAAGGGGAGAAGAAAACCGGAACTACCCGTATGGAAAGGAGCAGGCGTTGAGGATAGGGATTATAGATGCAGATCTTTTATACCGGAAAAGACACCGGTTTCCTAACTTGGCATGTATGAAACTTTCCGCTTATTGGAAGGAGCAGGGATTTGAAACAGAGCTTCTTTTGGATTATAGCCAGGCAGGGGAATATGACCGGCTCTATGTATCAAAAGTGTTTACGGATACCTTTGTGCCGGAACATATTTTGACGAGGGAAACAACCGTTTATGGAGGGACTGGATTTTTTTACGATAAAGCACCGGTACTTCCAGAAGCGATTGAACACCATACACCGGACTATCATTTGTATGACCAGATGGTAAAAGAACATAGCGAAGGAGAGAAAAAGAAGAAAGAGTTCCAATTTTATACGGAGTATTCCATTGGTTTCCTCACCAGGGGATGTTTTCGGAAGTGCAGTTTCTGTGTAAACAAAAACAGCACCGGTGCAGCACCAGCAAGCCCATTGGAAGAATTTTATGACCCGTCCAGAAAGAAGTTATGCTTTTTGGACGATAACTTTTTTGCCTGTGCAGGGTGGGAAAAAATCTTTTCCAGTGTCCTGGAAACAGGCAGGCGGTTTCAATTCCGGCAGGGGCTGGATCTGAGGATTATGCAGAAAAGGCAGATGGAACTTCTGGCATCTGGAAAATTGGATAACGGTATGATTTTTGCCTTTGACCATATCAAAGATCAGGAACTTATTGTAAGAAAATTGGAACTTTTGCGGGAAGTGATCCCAGTTTCTTACCAGAAAATTAAGCTGTATGTACTGTGCGGCTATGACTGGGAAGGAACCTGGAAAGCAGATTTTTGGGCAAAGGATATTCGGGACGTTTTCATACGGATTGAGATTTTGATGCGGTATAAGTGCCTGGCTTATTTGATGCGCTATGCCGCATGGGAACGGGCGCCGGAGGTTTATAAGGGAATGTATATCAATCTAAGTCGTTGGTGTAACCAGCCCGCCCAGTATTCAAAAAAGAGCCTGCGGGAATTTTGTACCGGACAGGGAGAGTATAGTTCCTGTTTCCGCTACCTGACTGCTTTTGAAGCTCTGCACCCGGAAATGGCACATTATCTGGATATGAAATATGAAGAGGTGCAGTATGGGAAAATTTACGGCTGAAGAAATTCAGATTGCAAAGGCAGTGGATTTAGTGGATTTGGCGGAGCAGATAGGGATTCCATTGAAAAGGAAAGGCAGGTTCTATCAGGCAGTGGGTATGGACTCTGTGATGATCTTCAACCGGTCTTCCTGGTGCCGGTTTAGCCAGGGGGTAGGTGGCAGCACCATTGACTTTCTGGAATATTTCAGAAACATGGATTTTGTGGAGGCAGTCAAATATCTGCTGGAGTTTGCCGGATATATCCGTACTGAAACCATGCAAAAATTTCAACCGGAAAGACAGGCTGAAAAAATAGAAGAAACAAAACAGAGAAAAGACATACCGAAAGAACCTTTTGTACTTCCTTCAAAATCAGAAACCAGCTGCCGGTTATATGGCTATCTGATAAAACAGCGGAAGCTGTCAAAGCAGATGATTGATTTTTGGGTAAAAAAGGGGATTTTGTATGAGAGCGGAACGTACCATAACCTGGTTTTTGTGGGAAAAGATACGGAAGGTATCCCACGTTTTGCCAGCCAGAGGGGAACCCTGGATAAATATGGAAAACCCTTTAAAGGAGATGTTACGGGGAATGACAAAACTTATGGGGTTAATCTGGTAGACCAAAACAGTGATACGCTCTATGTATATGAGGCGGCCATTGATGCCATGTCCGATATGGAACTGCGGGAAGATTATCAGAACAATATCCTGGTACTTGGAATGCTTTCCGATGGTCCTTTGGAAAAGTTCTTAAAAGATTATTCTCATATCAGGAAGATACAGTTCTGTTTGGATAATGACCTGCCGGGAAGACAAGCGGCAAAAAAATTGGCAAGAAAATATACCCTTATGGAGTATGAGGTTTTTGTACGTCTTCCACCTATGGGAAAAGACTATAATGCTTTTTTGCAGTATAAAAAGGAAAACCAAGAGCTTTCCAGCCTGGTAGAAAAGGAAAGGCCGCTTCTTACTGAAACAAAAGGGACAAACATACAAAAGATAGAAAAAATGGTAGGACACAGGAACATAGTATCATACCAGATAGCACAGGCAAGATAGGAGGGTATTCTTTTGGAAAATAGCTATGATGAGGAATGTTTCAAAAAATGGGAGATCGACGAATGCGAAGCGGAGATGGAAAAAGTAGTGCAGTGGATAGGAAAGAGGAAACTGCATGGACGTGTACGGGTTGCGTTTATCGAAGAGAGCTATGAGCGGCAGGGATACCGCATGGGGATACCCAAGCAGGCGTATGTGTCCAGGGTGCTGGCAAACATCAGGAAAGAAGAGCGGTGAGAAAGAAATAACCAATCCGAAAGTGGGAGTGTTAGGAAAGGAGGTGGTGCAGACCAACAGAATTTTTGACAGAAGGATAAACTCTGGATACGGGAAGGGGTGATTCTATGATTGTAAGGTAATGCCAGATGGATATTTCGTTTGTAGCTGTGGATTTCTCATGAAGACTATAAAAAATTTAGGAGACAGGAGGAAATAAGTGAGTAATCCTAGGTAAAATGTGTAGCTACACCTCATGAAATATGAGGAATGAAATATAGTTTGGTGAATTTTTGTGAGTTTGATAAATATGCAGCAAAGAGTTATTGTGCGATTCATGGTACAAGTGAAACATTGAATCTGGGAGATATTACAAAAGTGGACGAAAGGGAGATTGAACCGTTTAACATGATCTGTGGCGGAAGCCCCTGTCAGGATTTTTCCCTGGCAGGCAAGCAGGCAGGTGCGGTTTGGAAATGCCGAAGCTGCGGGTATGAGTATAACCCTCTGCAGGTACATTATTCCAAAAGGGACGCCTGCGGCATGTGTGGTTCCCATGATATTGATAAAACACGTTCTTCCCTTCTGGTGGAGTGGCTCCGTATGATACGGGGTGTCAAACCAGTATGGGGAATTTACGAAAATGTAAAAAATATTGTAGGAAAAAAATTCCTGGATACCACATTCCGGTTGTTTGAAGAAGAACTGCATGAATACGGATACCACACCTATTGGAGTGTTCTTAATGCAAAGCATTATGGAATACCACAGAACAGGGAACGGGTATATCTGATTTTGATACAGAAGGAAATGGATAATGGAACATTCCAGTTTCCGGAACCGCTGGAGTCCTTCCAGTGCCTTATGGATATTCTGGAGGATACGGTAGAGGAAAAATATTATCTGTCCCAGGAAAAAGTACACCGTTTGATTGAAGATATGGAAGAGAGAAAAGCGCTTTTGTTTGAGCCGGACGAAAAAAGCCTGAAGGCTTTTCGGGAAAACCGGGTAAAACGGGCCGGAAATATCAAAGGGGTGTTTGAACAGACTGGACGGGTTTATCTGCCAGACGGGTGCTGCCCTACGGTAACTGCCTGTGGTGGTGGCGGACAGCAGCCCAAAATTCTTCAAGTGGGAGATATTCATACCGGCTATGGTTCAAGCGGGGTTTGGTGGTAGAATATAAATAGTACAAAATAAACATGACCATTTTCAATAAATATTATATGATAGTCATAGAGCAAGGAGGAGAATGGTTATGGCAAAAGGTACAAAATATTCACAGGAGTTTAAAGAAGATGCAGTAAGGTATCGATTAGAGCATCCAGAGATGGCACTCCGTAAATGTGCTGAAAATCTCGGAATCAGTGAGTCGGCACTGAAGAATTGGATGAAATCAGCAAAGAATCATGAAGGAGCTGTTCCGACTCGTGGATCAGGTAATTATGCAAGTGATGAGGCAAAAGAAATTGCTCGTTTGCAGCGAGAATTACGAGATACAAAGGATGCACTTGAAGTATTAAAAAAAGCAATCGGTATTCTGGGAAAATGACAAAAACTCTTTATGCTGCTACATCTGCGTATGTAGGCGAAATTAACAAGCTGCCTGTGAAACGTCAAGTTTCTGTCAGCGGAATACTGAAAAAATTAGACGTTTCACGATCTGGTTATAATGCATGGAAGAAGCGGGTTCCTTCGGACACGTCTATTCGTCGAACTGTTTTAAAAGAGAAAATCCAAAAGATTTATGAGGATTCACATCAAAATTATGGAGCTCCTAAAATTACAGCAGAATTACGGAAATCCGGAGAACATATCGCTGAAAAAACAGTAGGAAATTATATGCGTCAAATGGGAATAAAAGCACAATGGGTTAAACCATATATTCAAACAACTATTGATTCCGACCTAAGCCATAAACTAAAAAATATTTTAAATGAACAATTTAACCCAGAACATCCCGATACGGTATGGTGCTCTGATATCACTTATATTTGGACGTTTGAAGGATTTGTATATCTCACAAGCATTATGGATTTATATTCCAGAAAAATTGTTTCCTGGGTACTAAGTGAAACGCTGGAGGCATCTCATGTAGTAAAATGTATTGAAAAAGCAAAACAGTCCAGACATATTGAAAATCCGCTGATTTTTCATTGTGACAGAGGATGCCAATATGTATCAGA
>OLPL01000671.1_pt1 | contig 24775 bp, 18 predicted proteins | sample 1673211 | NCBI WGS metagenome assembly OLPL01 (sample SAMEA3136766, study PRJEB25190) | human gut metagenome | reverse complement strand
AATCAACAAGCGTGGAGTAAGTGGGAACACGGTTCTCCATTACCATGCCAACATCCGCAAGGCTTTGTCGGACGCAGTAAAACTCAAACTGATTCCCTATAACCCTGCTGCCGAAGTGGAGCGCCCCAAAAAAGACAACTTTGTTGCCAGCTATTATTCAGCGGATGAATTGATGGAAGTGCTGCCTATTTTTGCAAATACCAAAATGGAACTTCCTGTCATGCTTGCTGCGTTCTATGGATTGCGCCGCAGCGAGGTAATCGGTCTGCAATGGTCGGCCATCGACTTTGAACGGAAAATCGTCACGATTTCACGCACCTTTGAACGCATCAATGTGGATGGCAAAATGGTGGACGTTTCCAAGTGCCGGACGAAAAACAAGTCCAGCTTCCGCAGTTTGCCGCTGATTCCCGCAGTTGAACAAGCTTTACTGAAAGCCCAAAAACGCCAGCGCCAGCAAATGAAACTTTGCGGCAACAGCTATTGCAAGGAATATAAGGACTATATCTGCGTTGATGATATGGGGCATCTTGTGACCCCGGACTATGTGACACGGGTTTTCCGCGAAATGCTCTTGAAGAATGGTTTCCGCCCGATTCGCTATCACGATCTCCGCCACTCCTGCGCCAGCTTGCTTTTGGCAAACAATGTTCCGATGAAGCAGATTCAAGAGTGGCTGGGTCACAGCGACTTCTCTACCACAGCGAATATTTATTCGCATCTGGACTACTCGTCAAAGGTTTCTTCGGCAGAAGCCATGCTGAACGGCCTCGGAATGGGTTCAAATCCGCAAAATGGGGCTTGAATGAGTATGACTTTTCTCCTAAACTTTCGATTTTCTCTTCTGTTTTCTCGTTGCTAAATTTCTCGATTTCATTTTCTGCATAAAAAAACGGCACAAAATGCTAAAAATAGCACGTTGTACCGTTGATTGGCGGAGCATCAGAGATTTGAACTCTGGCGGCGCTACAAACGCCCTATCGCATTTCGAGTGCGACCCCTTCGACCTCTTGGGTAATGCTCCTTATGTTAATCTCCAAAAATCTTTCCCGGAAAAAGGAGAGAAAAGTAGGAGAGAACAGCAAATATTAAGTTGTAAAAAATGTGCAGATTTCAACGATAATACAATGGAAAATCAAGAGGAGTTTCCAAAATGCCGACTTGATTTCGAGTCTTTGAAATTGTTGGATGAAGCTGGTTCCTCGCGGCTGTCATTGGCAGCTGAGGGCATTCTTGTAACCTCCCAAAAGGCACGTCACACCGCAATTTGCAGGCAAAAATCAGCCGCTTTTTGCGAAATGACGTTAGAAAAAGCCTTTTTCACACAGGCCGTCAGCGGCTGCATTTCAGGTGTAGTTGTGTTAGATGTCCGTTAGAAATATGCAGTGCTGCCGTTGCTGTGCCAGCTCACAGCAGGCTTCCCTGTCTGAACGCAGCGTTTCCCGAAAGCCGGGAAATGCTGCGTTTTCTCTTGCTCGCATTGGGCTGAAAGGGAAGCCGCCATGTCAACATTCCGCGTCAATAAAAATGTCAACTACACCGTCATGAGCAACCACCACCTGCAGGATAAGAGGCTGTCCCTGAAAGCCAAGGGACTGCTGTCCTATATGCTCTCCCTGCCGGACGATTGGGATTACAGCCTGAAAGGGCTGACCGTTGGTTGCAAGGATGGTCTGGACAGTGTACGCACCGCTGTTCTGGAACTGGAAGAACACGGCTACGTCCGCCGTCAGAAAGTCCGCAATGCCAAAGGGCAGATCATCGACTACGATTATCAGGTTTATGAATCGCCTGTTGAGGACGATCCTGCCGTTCCCGGCAAGGAAGGCGGGCCATCGAACCCGTCCGCAACCAAAAGCCCGAAAAGCCGCATGAAACCTTGTTCTTCACCATTTTTGGATTTTCCAAATTTGGCTGAGCCCAATTTGGAAAAGGCAACGCAACAAAATACTAATAAACAAAATACTAAAAGACAAAGTACTAATCTATCAGGGCAGACAGACGAATCCGCAGATTTTGACCAGATGGAAGCACAGGTGCGGGAGGAGTTTCGGGAACGGCTGGAGATCGACACTCTTGCCCAGCGGTACGACCCCGACAAGTTGGAGGAGTTGTTGGACAACATTGTGGAGATGTACTGCTGTCCTCGGCAGACCCAGTACGTCGGCAAGCAGCCGCAGACCACCAAAGCCATCCGGCTGCGGCTGGACAAGCTGACCAGCCAGCACGTTGAGTACATCTTCGATGTGATGTCCAACACCACCCAGCCCATCAAGAACATCATGGCCTATCTGCGCACCACCATCCTGAACGCCCCCACCACGATGGAGCACTACTATCAGGCGCAGGGCAACTGGCTGACCGCACAGAATCGGAAGAAGTAAGCGCTGTTTTCCACAAAGGCCATAACACACGTTGAAAATGCAAAGGAGAATTTCCATGAAGAACACGAACGCCGTCCGCACCGAGATCCATTACGCACAGGTTGGGGAGTATCAGCTGCCCCTGCTCACCCTGCCGCAGACCGATGATTCCGAACCGCTGGGCAAGTATGGCCGGATGCGTCTGGCCTACCTCAAAACTCAGCGTCCTGTGCTGTACAACAAGATGCTACTGAACGGTACGCTCTGGCCGCATTTGCAGGATGTCCAGAGAGCCGCCTCAGAACAGCTGGAGTGCATGATTGCGGCCTTGGCAGACAAGTTCCCTGCGCCGGATAAAGAGCATGCACAGCTTCTCTGGGTGGCGCACATGAACGGGCTGAAAGCGCAGGCGGAGGAGGTGGTGGTGAGGGAAGTCGTGTATGCAGAATGAAACCACGATTCATCTTGTCTATCCATCCAAACATGATATAATGGAACAAAGGAGCGTGATACCATGAGCCCAATCGAAGTCCCTGCAAAAATCCAGTTGGTCGAAAAACGTGAAACACGGACGAGCCGTGGAATGCTCTCAAAGGGCTGGTATCACGTGGATGACCAGCTTGTTATGGTCAAAGGCAACTCCATCACAGAGGCTGGAACGGCTGGATATGAGCCATATTCTGAGGTGATGGCATCGCTGATTGCGCAGGTTCTGGGTCTGCCTCATGTGGAATACGCCCTGATGCCTGCCAAACTCTTTCCCGACATTCAGACCTATTCCTGCGATGTGGTCAGCGTCTGCCCCAAGTTCACAACGGACGATGAACAGCTGTATCATTTTGCAGACTTGGCTGATGCCCATTTCCTTGCCAGCGGTCGAGCCGCTTCACCGGAAGCATTGTTCCAGTATGCGATAGAACTATATGGTAAGAAGTGGCTTTATCAAATGCTGGCATTTGACGCCTTTATCGGCAACGAAGACCGCCACGAAAACAATTTTGATGTGATCGTCCGGGATGGAAAAAATTATGCTCCGCCTATTTACGACAATGGCGGTAGTCTGCTTGCGTGGGCAACGGATGAAGAATTGACCGACACGAAGCTCCGTTATCAGTTCGACAAAGCCAAACCGTTCCGCAGTCACCATGCCCAGCAAATCAAGATGATCGATGAGCCTGTGCTGCCAACGCGTGACTTGGACGAGTTGTATAGTGAAATCATTCAGTCCATCTCGCCTATTCTTGCATTGTTGAGCGAAAAAAGAGCATCTGCGATCCGTCAATACCTGAAATACCGTCTGCACTACCTGAAAGCCGCCATGGGGTGATAAAATGGCCTATCTGAAATTGATGATGGATGAAAAAGAAATTGCACACCTAAGCGAAGATGGGCAGTCTCTTTGCGCAAATGAGGGCGTGCCGCAGTACAGCCTCCCACTGAACCTTTTCATCGGTGACAAACGTGAAGTTCCATTGGTCGATGTGGTGGTTTGGGCAAAGAAACGAATCTTTCCGAAAAATCGGATGGACTGCAAGGAAATTCTGAAAATGATGGGTCTGCCGGACTACAATGCATGGGAAATCGTCAAACGCACCAACGCCTGCCTGATGGAAGACCCCTATTGGCTGCGATTCAGCGAGGATGAAACCTTTGAGGACACCACACGCGGACGAGCCAGAAAAATCATGAACGAAAATCAAAAGAGCAGCTGATACCAAAAAGCCAAACCTCACCGTACATCCTGTACAGCTTGAGGTTTGGCTTTTCTCTTATCATCCTTCACCAGCGCGAGCGATGGTTGATTATTTTATCAGCTTAATCCAGAGAGTGACCGCATTACAAGGTCAATATCCTGATTTTCCAGTTCCTGAATGATGTGCAGGTAGGTTTTCTGCGTTGTTGTCATGCTGGAATGCCCCAGCCGCCTTGCCACGCTTGCAATAGATACACCTGCAAACAGAAGCACCGAAGCGTGGGTATGCCGCAGACCATGTACCGAGATAACCGGGATCTTGGCCCGGTTGCAGTGCCGTTCCAGAACATCGTTGACGGTGGAATTGTAGGCGTGTTCCTTGAACACGAAAATCGGCTTATCTTCAGGAACGTCCTTTACCAGTGCTGCGAACTGGATCACCGTCTGCCAGTCAATTTGAATTTTACGGACAGACGATTTATTTTTTGTTGGCAGAAATCCGCCGTTTCCTTTATAATCCCACGTTTTGTTGATGGACAGCATCTGATGGGCAAAATCAAAATCCGCAGGAGTGATCGCCAATGCTTCGGAAAAGCGGATGCCGGTTTTGGCAATCAGCAAAATCATCCAGTCCCAGTTGAGTTTTCCCTGTAGATCCAAGTCGCTCAACAAAAGATGCAGTTCAAACTGGTTCAGGTATTTCACCTTTTTAGGCACCGGGGGCTTGCCTTTGATGATTGCTTTTCGGGTTGGGTCTTTCACGATCAGTCCATCATCCACGGCATCCATGATAGCCCCTTTCAGCTGATGGTGGAAGTCCATCGTGGTCTGACGCTCATGGCCTACGGCATAATCGTTCAAAAGCTGCTGATACGTTACTCTGGAAACCTCGCACAACTTCAAATCAGGTGCCAGCCTTTTCACCCAAGAAAGGGTCATTTTGTACTTATCCAATGTAACCGGGCGAACTGCGCCCTCTTTGTATACGGCAACCCACTGCTCATAATAATCGCAGAACAGGTTGTTTTCATTCATTTCGTTTAACACGTTTTACCTCCAAAATCGGTTTTATATGCTCACGCTGATGAAGGGTGATAAGTGTGTCGAGTCGCTTAAAAAAACGGCCTATTGTCTGTTGCTCTTCTATTGTTGTCGGCATTTTCAGATTCATAGCAGCCATCTGCTTTCCCGAAACTTCAACGAACGTTGAGCCCGCTCCGACAAGCTCACCATATTGTTTCAACTCGTCAGTTCGAGAAAAGACAAAATAAGAATCCAATTCGTCATTATGCGGAACAATGGATTGAAATCCCTGATTTGTGCAACCTTTTTTCGATAAAATGGCAGTTTTTCCGATGCCCGCACGAGAAGTGAACAGAACTGTACCGGGTGGAAGCATCTTCGCAGAACTATTTTCATAGCCCTGTTCGGTTATCTTTCTTTGGCTGGAATCAAAATAGATTTGTCCTGCTATTTCAGCGGGTGCATACCAATCAATATCTCCATCCCAGTAGTTTGGATTGTTGGTGCTTGGCGTTCCACCACCAACAATATCAGCAACATCACCCAGCTTACGCTGTTCCCAAGTAGGTGTGTTTTGGGATTTTGGCGCGAAAAAAGAGCCGAGGACGCGCCTCGGCTCTTGGTGAGCAGGGTGATTTTGCACCCATTTTATGATTCTTTTGGCATTTTCAAATCGAATCCGCCACTTACGATGAACTCGCGCAAGAGTTTATCATACTTGACAGGCACTTTGGGAGGAATGAGTTTTGTCCCCTCAATTGCCTCAAAATATGCCTTTGCTTTTGCCTTATCCACAGTGGCTTTCAGGTCATCAAAACGGCCAAACTCGTTAATGTTGGCTTCGGTGATGTTTGCACGCATGAATGCCCGCAGCTTCTTTTCGTCCAAGCCGAAAACTTCAGCTACTTTGTGGATCTGGTCGTTCTGCTTTTGGGCGATGTACTCGGCAATGTACTCCCGCAAGGTCTTTCCCGGCTGCGGAACCACTGCGCCGCTTTGAATGTCGTGCAGGAAAATATTAGCGTACTTCTGCTCTTCCTGCGAGAGGGTGGCAAAGGTCTTGTGCAGCTCCGTTTCGGCCTGATGGATGGCTTCCGCTTCTGCACCCTCCTGATAGAAAATTTTCAGGTACTTTTCAAAGCGGGAGTTCATGTAATCCGTGTCGATGTCAGCAGTATCAATGGTGGTCAGATAGCTGTTCACCGCATAGGGAACGTCATCGTCCGGGTCATTTTCACTGCCATCCGGATTCGGCGTGAACAGCTCTTTATAGCGGAGTGCCAGCACTTTGAACGTTCTCTCGTCAAAGTCCGCATGAAGTTCCGTTTTCTCATCTGTATCCTCGTTGATGATCACAATGGGCTTATCCCACTCGAAGCCCTGTACCTTGGCTGCTTCCAGATTTTCGTTGAAGGACTGGAACAAGTCGGCAAACTTTTTGCGCTCTGCCATATCCGCAGGGATCTGCGAAAACTCTTCAATGCCCGCCGACACAAACAGATCTTTGATCTCCGCATAGAGGGCATTCAGTTTTTCCACGTTCTTGTCCAGCTTATCTACAAACAGGCCAAACGGTTTATCGCCGGAATACTCTTTTACCGCATCTGCGATGTTTTTCTCCATCGTGTGCGGACGGCGGTAATACTTGATGGTGCCAAACTGTTTGTCATCGCCAAACAGTCGGTTGGTGCGGGAGAACGCCTGAATCAGATTTTCGTATTGCAGCATTTTATCCAGATACAGGGTGTTGATCCACTTGGAGTCAAAGCCTGTCAGCATCTGATCCACCACGATTAGCAGATCAAGCTGTTTTTCCGGGGTGCGCTCGATGCGCTGGTAGGGCAATTTGTGCGCCAGCCGTGCCGCAATGTCCTTTTTCATCTTGGCAAAGGTCGGAATGCTGAAGTCCTGTCCATAGCGGGCGTTATAGTCTTCTACGATCTCTTTTAGCCCTTCTTCTTTGGTGATGCCTTTGCCGTTGTTGTCAATGTTGGGGTCAAATAGTGCGGTGACTTTCAGCCATGGTGCGGCTTCTCTGAACCGCTTGTAATATTGGATGGCTTCCGGGATGCTGGAGGTTGCAAAAATGGCATGAAATTTGCTGTTGCGGCTCTGGGTCTGCCAGTTCTCGCAAATGTCCTCCACCACGGCTTTCTGGTGTTCTTCGCCCTCATACTGGGTGTTGGGAATATAATCCTCGATGCCCTTTATCTCCTCACCGAGCGCATCTTTTCCGCCTGCCATCGGCAGATTCAGATACTTATAAAACACCTTGCTCTTCTGTGGGTCGGCCAGAGCTTCGTCCACAGAATATGCCTTTGCTTTTTCCAGTGCGACCGCTTTCCGCAAGTCGCTGTCCTTGAAGGTCAGCACCTTGTAAGGGTCAAAGCCCAGCACGTTGTGATCCCGGATGCCGTCTGCAATGCTGTACCGATGCAGTTCGTTGCCGAAAACGGTGGCGGTGGTGCTCATTTTCTTCTGGTTTTCGCCTTGGATCGGCGTACCGGTAAAACCAAAGAACAGTGCTTTCGGGAATGTATGCTTGATGGTCTGCATCATATCGCCAAAGGTGGAACGGTGGCACTCGTCCACGATAAAAACCAACCGCTTTGCGTTGATCAGCGCAATGTCGTTGGGGTTCAGCTTGTTTTGTGCATCATCCTTGATGTTGCTCATCTTCTGGATGGAAGTCACGATGAGCGTATCGGACGGCGAAGTACTTTTCAGCTTGTCCACAAGAACATCCGTGTTCTCGGTAGCCTGCACCTCCTCGTTTTCCTCTGCAAAGTTGCGGTATTCTTTCAGGCTCTGAGTGCCCAACTCGATTCGGTCCATCAGAAAAATCACTTTGTCCGCATCCTTGGAAGATGCAATCAGTTGAGCGGACTTGAAAGAAGTCATGGTCTTGCCGGAACCTGTGGTGTGCCAGATGTAGCCGCCGCGCTGCTGGTCATTCTCCCATTTCGCCTTGGAAACGGCATCCGAAATTTTGCTGGCAGCGTAGTACTGATAGCTGCGCATCACCTTCAAAATGCCATCGGAACCATCGGCAACGGTATAAAAGCCCACCAACATATGCGCCATCGGGATAGACAAAAGTGCCGTTGTAACGTCTTTCCAGTCGTTCATCGGCTCGTTGTAGAAGTCCGCCCAATGGAAATAGTAGCTGGGGTTGAATTGTCCTTCCGGGCCGGGATTGGCAAAGTAGACCGTTTCTTCCGGGTTCATGGCCACAAAAATCTGCACCAGCGAGAACAGTCCCGTAAAAATGCCCTCTGCCGCGTATTTTTCAATCTGGTTGCAAGCCTGTTTGATGGAAACACCGCTCTTTTTCAGTTCCATGTGAATGACCGGCATACCATTGATGAGCAGCATCAAATCGCCGCGGCGGTCATTCAAAATTTTGGACTTGGTGGGGAACTTTGGCTGCTCTGCGATCTGGTAGCGGCTAAGTCCGGCTGCAATTTCCAGACGGTCATAGATTTTCAGGGACACTTCTTTGCCGAAATTCAGCTTATCGTCAGGATTGTCACGCTTGATAAGCACACTTTTGCCGTTGATAAATTTATTCAGCTTCATCGGCGTTTTCGCGTTCATGACCTGTTCCATGATCTGCTGCATCTCGCCATCCGTCAGTGGATAATCGTTCAGTCGGTCAATGCCACGGTTGTTTTCAAAAAGGATGTTCGCCCAGTTCTGGATCAGCTGCTGTTCGGTGTAGTTCTTCAGCACACCATCTTTCCAGCCGCGTTCTATCAGGAGCTTTACCACTGCCTCTTCAAAATCGGCTTCTTTTGTAAACGCCATAACGAACTCCTTTCGACTTTGCAAAAAGCACCTCTCTGCGAAGGCTTTTCTAATTTGTACAAGCTTTTCCAGCTTACGCTGATGAAGGGTGATAAGGGTGTCGAGTTGCTTGAAAAAACGGCCTATTGCCTGCTGTTCAGTCATGCTAGGCACTAAAATGCTTCCTTGCAAGAAGTCATTAATAACCAATTCATTCATCATAGTGCCCGCTTTTGTCGAGTTTACAAGCACTTTTCTCATTATTGGTTCATAGTGAATGTAATATTTCCAAAAATTTATTGGCATCTCGTGCAACGGCCTCAAAGCACTAAATCTTGGTGACATAATTCCATCGCCCACATCATTTAGTACAAATCGGCCATACCGAAACTCCTTACTCGTGTGGCCCTCGAACGCAATATCTCCGGTTCTTAATCTTTTATAGTTTGCAAGTGAAGTATCTGCGGCACCATTGCCATCCGTCTTAAAAGACATTGTGGCAACAGAAAGTGTCTTCTGGTACGGAAGCAAATCGGTATTGCGCTCAGTTAGTTGAAAGTAGAGTTCTTTCAGCTTACGCTGTTCCCAAGTAGGAGTAAATACACACTTTCAGCAGCTATTTTCCACCGCCTACCGAATGTTCGCCGAAAATTTCACTCTTGGTTTTGCGTATTCGGCTCAAATTTTGATTTTTGACTCCCGATAGTCTTAAAACACAGCAGTTCCAAGCGTTTGACATTGCCTTGATTTTCATTCATCAGCCTGTTTTGCATATTCTGAACGGACAAGAGAAATTGCGTTGCTCCTTAGCCAAACAACAAACGCCGGTACGTCCATCTTCTGGTTGCGGGCAAATTGCACCACTTGTTTTTATACAAACATCTTTTCAAGACAAGATTTCTTGATGTTTTGCAGCTTTTCCAACTTACGTTGATGAAGGGTGATAAGGGTATCAATACGTCTAAGGCAATCTGCAATTTTTTGTTGCTCTGCTTTATCTTTCGGGTATTTCACCGTTGTTTTTTGAACATTGGTTTTACTAAGGGATAGAACTTTAATGCCCTGCATCAACGGTAAAAGCTGGTGATGATAGGAGCTTGAATTCATGTAGTAGCCGAAATAGCCTTCTGCTGTTTTGTTTTTGGGACGACACACCATCGTATGAAGTCCTGCCACAACATCTTTATCCTGAATATTGACGATTTCACAGACTTTTCCGGTCGTTTCATCTTCAGCAGTATCAGCAATGATGATATCTCCGTTTTGCAGAAGTGCACCTTTGAAATCGTCTTTGCTTCTCCCGGTTATAAACGGAAGTTCATCGTTCTGAACGTCTAACACAGAGCCATATTTTATCAGGACATCGCCATAGTGGACATTCCGAACAGAGCCACTTTCTTGGTTTAGTTCAGCACGGGAAAGCGTATTATTTGGAACTGTAAAATCAAACGCTTCATCCAGCTTACGCTGTTCCCAAGGGTCAGTAAAACCCTTGAAGCGAATTTCCGGTACAGATGCCCCATTTGGGGGGAACATCTTGTTCAGCATGGACTTTTTGATATTCACTAGCTTCTCATACTTACGCTGATGAAGGGTGATAAGGGTGTCGAGTTGCTTGAAAAAACGGCCTATTGCCTGCTGTTCAGTCATGCTAGGCACTAAAATGCTTCCTTGCAAGAAGTCATTAATAACCAATTCATTCATCATAGTGCCCGCTTTTGTCGAGTTTACAAGCACTTTTCTCATTATTGGTTCATAGTGAATGTAATATTTCCAAAAATTTATTGGCATCTCGTGCAACGGCCTCAAAGCACTAAATCTTGGTGACATAATTCCATCGCCCACATCATTTAGTACAAATCGGCCATACCGAAACTCCTTACTCGTGTGGCCCTCGAACGCAATATCTCCGGTTCTTAATCTTTTATAGTTTGCAAGTGAAGTATCTGCGGCACCATTGCCATCCGTCTTAAAAGACATTGTGGCAACAGAAAGTGTCTTCTGGTACGGAAGCAAATCGGTATTGCGCTCAGTTAGTTGAAAGTAGAGTTCTTTCAGCTTACGCTGTTCCCAAAGGGTCAGTAAAACCCTTAAACCGGAGGGCAGGGTTCTTCTCGTTATCCTGCATAATCATTCACCTCCCAGCAACTTTTTGAGTTCTGCAATGCCCTTCATGTCAAATTCATTTCCCTGCAGATCGTCCAGCAGCCCCAGCAATTCATGCTCGGTATCGGTGATCTGGCTCTCTACGTCCTCAAAGGTGGTTTCATATTTCTTGCAGACGGCATCCAGCTGCTTTACAAAATCGTCCAGAACGGCATCCGGCAGGCTGTTCAGATTTTCCATCAGGGGCAGGATCCACTTGCGATGCAGCAGGTCACGCACTTCTTCATCGGTCAGGTGCTCGATCACGCTCTTGGTGCGCTGGCGGAGTGCCGCACTGTCGTCCTTGACCTGCTTTTTCAGGGTCTTTTCCTCGGCAAACAGCGCGTCCACATCTTTCAGGATGCTCATGGTGGCAGGTTCTACCTCCCGCGCCTTGATGGCTTTTTTGACCTCAGCGGCAACAAAGGCGTCCTTTGCGTCATTCACAAAGTTCTGCTCCTTGTCCTCCTCGCTCAGTTCGTCCAGATGGCTTTCATATTCTCCGGCAATCTCGGAAAGTCTGGTTTCCTTTGCCCGCAGTGCTGCTACTTCCTCGTGCATTTTAACGCTCTGCACCAGCTCAAAGGGCAGCACATGACCCACCCAGCCGTCCTGTACCTCGGCATCCTTTTTCAGCACCATGTTGGGGTCTACCTGCTTGGTTGCGGCAAAACCCTCGGTCTGGATGATTTCAATGTCGATGGCAATTTTCTTCCAGTCGTCGTCCAAAAGCTGGTATGCTGCATAGCGGTCAACCAGTGGAATTCCTGCCAGCCGTGCAAAGATCTCCCGGCTCAGGCGTTCTTCCTCGCCGGCAGCATTCAGCTGCGTCATGCCGTCAATGAGTGCGGACTTCAAGTAGGCATCAAAGTCACCGAAAGCATTCTGGAAAGCGGTCTTGAACGCCACCACATCCGGGTGGGACAGAACAGCGTTCTTCAAATTGGCCACATTCAGACGGCAATAGGCTTCGTTGTCCGGGCTGAACAGAGCCGCTTTCAGGTGCGGGAATGCTGTCCAGTAGGCAGACAGGTCTTGCAGTTCGGCCTCGGGAATGCCGCCAAACATCGAAGCGTAAATGTCCCAGCTCTCAGCCTTTTCGGAAGAGTCCACATAGCGGGGGATGTTCAGGTTGTAATCGTTCTGAACGATCTCCGCACGGGATACTCTGCGTGCGAACTTTTCGATTTTCTCCGGGCGTTCCTTGTAAGCATCCACAATGCGTTTGATATCACAGGCACGCAGCTTGTTGTTTTTGCCGTCCTTCTCAAAGCCCTTAGACGCATCAATAATCAGAACGTTCGAATCCCGTTTATTCTTCCGCAGCACCATGATGATGGTGGGAATGCCTGTGCCGAAGAAAATATTGGCGGGCAGACCAATGATTGCATCAATGTTGTTGTGGTCAATCAGATTTTTGCGAATTGTACCTTCTTCACCGCCACGGAATAGAACACCGTGGGGCAGAACGATGGTCACAATGCCGTCATTGCGGATGTGATACAGGTCGTGCAGCAAAAAGGCGTAGTCTGCCTTGCCTTTGGGGGCAAGGCCGTAATCCGAAAAGCGCGGGTTGTTCTCTTTGTCGTTCGGATTCCACGCCTGCGAATATGGGGGATTTGATACCACCGCATCCACAAACAGCGGGTCGTAGGTGTTGACCGGGTCGTTTTCTTCAAAGTACGGCCAATCTTCCTCCAGCGTATCGCCGTTGCGCGTTACAATGTTGTCGGGCAGAATGCCGCGCATGACAAGGTTCATGCGGGTCAGGTTGTAGGTATTTTCCTTCAACTCCTGTGCGTAGTATTTGATGTTGTTGCCATTGCCCATATACCGTGCGGCACACTGACCAATGTTGATCAGCAGCGAGCCGGAACCGCTGGTGGGGTCGTAAATTTTGATTTCTTCCCGGTCTTTCAGGTGGTACGCCACGATTTCAGACATGAGCAGCGAAACTTCGTGCGGCGTGTAGAACTCGCCGGCCTTCTTGCCTGCGTTTGCTGCAAAGTTGCTGATCAGATATTCGTAGATAAAGCCGAGAACATCATAATCCTGCTTGCCGTCCATGGGAATGTCTTTGATGAGATAGATCAGGTCGCGAATGGCCTTTGTCCGCGCACCGGAGCTTTCACCCAGTTTGGACAGGCCGGTTTGCAGCGTAGCAAAGACACCGTCAAACACCTTTTTGTGGTGCGGGTCGATTAGTCGACTGAATGCCTGTAATGCCACCGTTACGTCGTCAGCCTTGAAGTCGCTGCCTTTGCTGATCCATGTGGAAAACAGATTTTCATAGGCGATAAAATAGCCGACATTCTTCCGAACGGTATCCAGCGTTTCGGCATCGTCTTCGGTCAAATCCGGCAGATATTCGTCTGTCCAGTCATTCTCTTTCAGCCATTTGACTTCCTTGTCCGACAGAAATTTATAAAACATGAAGCCCAGAATGTAATCCTTGTACTCGTTGGCTTCGATTTTAGAGCGCATCTTGTTGGCAGATTCCCAGATTTTCGATGCGAGTTGCTGCTTGTTCATGCTATTCCTCCCAGTGGCCTACAATAGGGCGTTTTTAGAATTTTTTAATCGGACAGCCCCTCCGATTTTATGCGTGTGTTCATTGAACCAATTATACAAAAGTGCCACCCGGTTTGCAATGCGAATGAAAAGTTTCTCAATCGCATTCGCAGAACCATAACCGTGGCAAGCAGAGCCTTTGTGCGCACAAAGGCTAAATTCGCACGCAGAATTAAAATTCTGCTGTGTTCATTCGCTTGTTGGGATGCAATCCCAATCCCTGTAATCATCACAATTCCGTGATGGCTGCGCATTCCTGCGGTGTGCTGAAAGAGCGTTTTGCAAAAAACGCGTAGCCTGCATCCATCGGATGTAGTTCAAGGGTTTGGGATTTCCCAACAAGCATTTTGCAACGCAAAATGGTCTTTGTATATACGAAGACACTGCTTGCTACGGCTATGAACGCCTTTTGAATTGCAAAATGATTTTTCAGTTGCTATACTGGGCTTATCAAAGTTTTTTCGGGAGGACGTCGCAGTGACCGCACAGACAATGCAAATCGGGAGCAGACCTTGCCGCATTTACGGCGAAGCCCATGCAGAATACCTACTGCTCCAAATGACCGGCGAACACGAGCTGCAAAGCATGGACAGCGAGGTTGCCGCTATTGCACAGAGTGCGCACCACTTTCTGTTTGCGGCTATTCCAGTGGAAAGCTGGAACGATGCACTTTCTCCGTGGGAAGCCCCTGCTGTGTGGGGAACGCAAGGGTTTGGCGGCAATGCTATGGACACCCTGCGCTTTCTGATAGAACAGGTCATCCCCACGCTGAAGCGGCAGTTTCATCTCCCGGAAAACGTCAAAATCATTCTGGGCGGCTATTCACTGGCCGGGCTGTTTGCGTTGTGGGCATCCACCCAGACTGATCTGTTCTATGGTGTCGCCGCCGCATCCCCCTCTGTTTGGTTTCCGGGCTGGATGGAGTTTGAACAGCAGCATTTGATACAGGCACAGCACATTTATCTGAGCCTTGGCGACAAGGAAGAGCGCACGAAAAACGCTGTCATGGCTGCGGTGGGGGATAATATCCGCACCCTGCACAGTCGGCTTGCAGAGCGTGGCGCAGACTGCACCCTTGAATGGAACAGCGGCGGGCATTTCAAAGACGCTGACCTGCGCACTGCGAAAGCCTTTCGGTGGGTGATGGAGGAACACGCATGACCATTTTGATCGATGCAGATGGCTGTCCGGTTGTCGATTTGACATTGCAGATTGCAAAGCAGTTCGGCGTTCCTGTCATCATCCTGTGCGACACCTCGCACCAGATCGAACGTGAGGGTGCACAGACGATGGTATTCGACAAGGGTATCGACAGCGTAGACTTTGCGCTGGTCAACCGGGTCAAACCGGGGGATGTGGTCGTAACACAGGACTACGGGCTGGCGAGTATGTGCCTTGCCAAGTGCGCCCGGGTGCTGAACCAGAATGGTCTGGAATACACCGCCGACAACATAGACGCTCTCATGCTGCGGCGGTATGAAAACAAAAAGCTCCTCCGTGCCGGAAAGCACCCCAAGGGGAGCCCAAAGCGGACGAAGGAGCAGGATGTCAGGTTTGCGGACACGCTTGAGAAGATCTTAAACTGCAACCATTGATACATACTTTTGGAAGGCTGGAGAAATCCAGTCTTCTTTTTTCATAAGTGCCAATTGTGACTTTTTTGTTAACTTTCAAAGATGTGGTTGTATTTTGGCCTTTCAACTGGGTTCGTATATGAAGGCTTCTTTTTTTGGCGAATATCGATTCGAGAGATTACATCTTGGTTACAAGTTATAAATTGTGGGTGCAGAATGGCCTTTTTCGTCGGCTACCAATTAGGGGGATGATTTTTCAAAAGCCCTAAATTCCGAAGATTTTCTATAAAAAGCGGCTCCATGAAAACAGAACAGTTCAATCGTCCGGTACTTCACAAAAGGTACTTCTGTAACTCGCAGCCCGGTCATAACGAAGACGGGGTTGCTGAAATGCCAATGAAGCGGTGCAAGCCCGCTGCTGGACGATTCCCCACCCCTAGGGTGCCGAGGGCGAATATGGGAGACCTATATCATATTGACGCAGATGGACTGTAAGCCTATCTGCGACGCGAGAGTTGAAACTACTGTCAGCTCTCTTTACATTGCCACCTATCCGCAGGTGACACACTTTTTGACGCTATGAAGGATTCTTCTGGCTAGTATCAATTTGAACGATTACATCTTGGTTACAGATTGTAAGTGGTGGGTGCAGAATAGCCCTTTTCGTGGGCTCGTATATAGAGGGGTATTTCTTCGGAGTATCTTCTTTCACGAAGGTTTGCTTGTACTCGTATGATTATTATGACAATTCCGTTTAATAGCAGACGCACGATTTGCAAATGCAAATTGTGACTTTTTTGTTAATTTTCAAAAGCATTGCTACGTTTTGGCCTTTTTCGTCGGCTACCTATTGAGGGCATCTTTTTTCAAGACCACTTTCAACTTCAGGCACCGCCATTGTTGCAAAGTTTCGCCCTCCATCGGTTACCCCATGGACCGACGTTATTTTAACCAAGAAGCTACTTCGGCTATATTTTCCAAGAACTTTTTAACAAATTTCTTTTTCGGGTTACTTTTTGGCCTTTCTCGATGCCTACCAATTAGAGGGACAATTTTTCGGAAGCCTTAAATTTCGAAGATTTTCTATAAAACTCTGTTCTTTGAAAACAGAATAGTTCAATCGTCCGGTACTTCACAAAAGGTACTTCTGTAACTCGCAGCCCGGTCATAACGAAGACGGGGTGGCTGAAATGCCAATGGTGCGGTGCAAGCCCGCTGCTGGACGATTCCCCACTCCTAGGGTGCCGAGGGCGAATATGGGAGACCTTAACATATTTTTCGGGAAGTCAGCATGTTAGCCGGCTTCTCTTACATATCGCTTTTATCCTCAAGCTTTATCTAAGCTTTTTCAAATTATCAGTTTTCACGGCATGATCATCTGCCATATCCAAGGAGGGTCTATGAAGTTTAACGATGCCTATTCCCAGATGTTTCCCGGCTACCCCGATGCCGTCAGCCTTCAGCAGGCTGCGGAGATGCTTGGTCTGAACCGCCACACGGTCGGGGAACTGATCCGTTCCCGCCGCCTGTTTGCGCTTAAAATCGGCCGCACCTACCGTATCCCGAAGCTGAGCGTGATTGAGTTCCTGCTCACCGGACAGAGCACCTTCCCGGCTGGAAATCCGCCGCTGGATGTGGTATGCTGTGGGTGCAGCAACGGACAGCACGCCTGTTAACCCAAAGGAGGTTTATGATGAAAACTACAGGGTCTGTCCAAGAGAAAAATGGACGTTTCTATTTCGTGGTCAATCTTTATGATGCCAACGGTAAGCGGAAGATCAAGTGGATCTCCACAGGTCTGACCGTCCGGGGCAACAAGCGCAAGGCGGAATCCATGCTCCGGGAAGTATTGCTCCACTATGATGAGACTGGGGAGCTGCCCACAGGGCGGGGCGGAGCCTACGAAAAAGTAGATGCTAAAACCGCCAAGCCCCTGCCGCTGCCCCTCCAAACCGTCAACAAGTCGGAGATGCTGTTTCTGGACTATCTCAACGAGTGGGTGCAAGTCCATAAGGCATCCATTCAGCCTGCAACCTTTATCAGCTACAATCGGATGATCACCGGGCGTATCACGCAGTATTTTGAACCGCTGGGCTTGAAGCTGTGCGAGGTCACACCGCAGGTGCTGGATGAGTTTCAGGAGAAGATCTTGCTGGAGGGCTACACCACCAACACGGTCATTCACTACCACGCCATCTTCGGCAAGGCGTTCAAGGATGCCGTCCGCAAGGATTATCTGGAAACCAACCCGATGCTGAAAGTTGACCGCCCGAAGAAGAACAGCTTCCGTCCCAACTTCTACTCCAAGGATGAAGTCCAGCAGCTGCTGGAAGTATCGCAGGATGACCCCCTGCACCTGTGCATCCTCATTACGGCCTACTACGGTCTGCGCCGCAGCGAGGTACTGGGGTTGAAGTGGTCGTCTATCGACTTTGAGCGCAAGTCCATCACCATTAACCACAAGGTGACGGAACAGTTGGTGAACGGCAAGTACGTTCCGGTGGTCAGCGATGTGATGAAGAACAAGACCAGCTGCCGCACCCTGCCGCTGATCCCGGCTGTGGAAGAAGAACTTCTGAAGCAGAAGGAAAAGCAGCAGCTTTACCGCAAGCTGTTCAAGAAGAGCTACAGCACTGAGTATCTGGATTTCGTCTGCACCGATCAGGAAGGCAAGCTGATCCGCCCGAACTTCGTGACGGAGCACTTCGACTGGCTGCTGACCAAGTACGGGCTGAAGCACATCCGTTTCCACGATCTGCGCCACAGCTGCGCCAGCCTGATGGTGATGAACGGCGTATCTATGAAGCAGGTTCAGGAATGGCTGGGGCACAGTACCTTTTCTACCACCGCTGACATCTACGCACATCTCGATTACAAAAGCAAACAGGGGTCTGCTGGGGTCATTGCGAACCTTTTGGGAGAATCCAAACTCCCCAAATAATTATGGATTTATCGTTCATGCATAAAGCATACTGTGATGAGGAAAAAGCGGTCTTTCTCTGCTTGATGCAAAAGAAAAAGTCGCAGATTCGTTTGAATCTGCGACTTCTGGCGGAGATGGTGGGATTCGAACCCACGTGCCCGATTAAGGACAAAACGATTTCGAGTCGTTCTCGTTACGACCGCTTCGATACATCTCCAAGTATATTTTCATAGCAAATTTACGATTTGTATATCGCAAATCGGCCTTGAAACTTGGAACAGTTGCTGTTAGAATATTGTTAGAAAACGCATCGTTTAGACAGGCTTTGAAGCCTGTCAGGACATCGAAATTGACGTTCTCTCGTGTGATATGGAGACATCCGGCGAAGCTTCCACTTGGATTTCGAGTGCTCCCTCTTACGACCTCTTGGGGAATGCTCCATGTTCTGGGTTCCTGCCGGATACTAAATTAGTATAGCAAAAATGCCGTCCCGCGTCAAGATGCGGGGCGGCATAATTCCTGTATGCTGGGGGATATCTCATGTACATCAGAACAAATGCTGTTTCTGCACCGGGCCGGGGGCAAAGGGGGTATCCTCGTGGTGGCGCACCACGGTCACCTCGCGGGTCTTTTCCTCCACATGGCCGTTGGCTTTGGGCACACTGTAAAAGCTGCGGGTAATGTTATAATAGCCGCGCATGTGCTGCACCAGGTATTCGGCCACAGCGGGCAAACAGTCGGTATCCTCAATGTTTTCATAGTTATAGTCTGCGTACAAAAATGCCGTGTGCTCCCCCTTGCAGACCAGCGTGATTCCCGCTTCGTCCAGATGCAGTTCATCCACAGCGCACTGCTTCAGGCCGCTCAGGCCGCTTTCGCTGGCAAGTTGGGTGGCGCGGCGGCGCATAGCCAATGGAACGGACTGCGGGTCCAGCGCTTCGTTGCCGCGCTGGCCGATTTCCAGCAGGATGTCCCGCATCATGCGGCTTTCCAGCAGCGGGCGGATCTTTTCCTTCGCGCGGGCTTCCTCGGTTTTTGCCTGAATTTTTTGCAGCAGTCCCATTCTTTTTCCTCACTAAACACATATCATTGCCCCGCGCACATCCGCATCAGCATCAGGGGCATCTTACTTTTTCATCGTGTAACTAATATTATATTATAGCATATCTCTTCATCCTGTGCCAGCGCGGGAGATAACTTTTACACCAAATTCATTCTGGTAAATCTTTTTAGCTGTGTGCTTTTTTGTATTCAGTTTTCATTCTTTTTTTCTCCGTCAAAAGCACAAATTCAATCCCCGTTTTTTGTCTATTTTACTCTTTGCCTCATGCCATTCATTCTTATTTTTCTTTTCTCCGCTCTTTCCCGTTGCACCCTGCCAGTTTCTGCATTATACTGATAAAAAGTGCGCCGGCAGGTTTCCCCCGCCGGCAGCCGGACAGGAGTGCGGCCTATGAACATTACCGCGTTTGCCCAATATGCCGGGGTATCCAAGGCAGCGGTCAGCCGCTATTTTAATGGTGGGTACTTAAGCGCCGAAAAGCGCGCCCAGATTGCCGCTGCGGTGGAAGCCACCGGCTACCGCCCCAGTATGCAGGCCCAGATGCTGCGCACCCGCCGCACGCGGCAGATTGGGGTGATCATGCCGCGACTGAGCAGCGAAAGCTGCGCCCGCATGGTGGAGGGCATCAGCCGGGTACTGGACGATCAGAACTACCAGCTGCTGCTGATCAACACCGCCAACGACAACACCCGCGAAGTGCGCGCGCTGGATACCCTGCGGCATGATACGGTGGACGGCATTATCCTGATTGCCACCATGTTTACCCCGGAACACCACGCGGTGCTGCAAAGCCTGCATGTGCCGGTGGTAATCGTGGGGCAGCAGTATCCCGGGTTCAGCTGTGTGTTCCACGATGATTTCGGCGCGGCGCAGGCCGCCACCGCCCACATGCTGCAAAAGAGACGGCGCAAGCCGGGCTACCTGGGCGTGACCCTGCTGGACAAAGCCGTCGGCCTTGCCCGGCGCGAAGGCTTTGACAGTGCGCTGCGGGATGCAGGTCTCGTGCCCCAGCCACAGCGGATGAGCATTGCCAAGTTCAACATGGAATCCGGCTACCACCAGGCGGACCAGCTGTTTGGCCGTGCGCCGGGGCTGGACTGCCTGTTCTGCGCGACCGACTCCATCGCCCTGGGTGCGCTGCAATACTGCCGCAGCCACAGTCTGCGGGTGCCGGAGGACATCATGATTGCCGCTGTGGGCGACAACCGCATTGGCCGCGTTGCCTATGTGCCGCTGACCAGCGCCCATCTGCATTACCGCACCGCCGGGGACAAAGCCGCCCGCCTGCTGCTGGACATGCTGGCGGACCCCCATGCCGAGCCGCAGATGATCAAGCTGGATTATGAGTTAAAATGCCGGGCCTCCACCGGGGATGACAACTCAGATGAAAATGTCTGGTCGCTATAACAGGCATCCTTTGCGCCACACTTCCCTGCATCACTGCGGGGAAGTTTTTGTTTTGTGCACCCTTTCCATGCAGCCCCCTGTTTTTTGTGCATTTTACCAAAGAACGGTGTGAAACTGTGTGAAATCGATAACAGATTCTTTGCAAGTTGGGTCGTTTGGTCAATAGAAAAAGCACTCACCTTCGTATATAATAAAGCTGTCAAATGAAACAGGCCCCGGAACCTCCTACCGGGCCAACAGATAAAAGAAGGAGCGTGCAACATGGATTACAAGAAAGCAGCCCAGCAGGTACTGGACAACATCGGCGGTGCTTCCAACATTGTATCGGCCGCACACTGCGCAACCCGCCTGCGCCTGGTGATTGCGGATAATTCCAAGGTGAACAAAAAAGAGCTTGAAAATGCTGAGGGCGCCAAGGGCGTATTTGAAGCCCAGGGCCAGCTGCAGATCATCTTCGGCACCGGCATTGTGAACAAGGTGTATGACGAGTTCACCGTCCTGGCCGGAATCACCGGTGCCAGCAAGGAGGAAGTCAAACAGGCTGCCGCTTCCAAAGCGCCGTGGTACCAGCGGGCCATCAAGACGCTGGGCGATATCTTTGTTCCCATCATTCCGGCCATCGTGGCTTCCGGCTTTTTGATGGGCATTATGGAAGCGCTGAACTTTATGGTCAACAACGGCTTCCTGAACATTGATACCAGCGGTTCCATCTATGTGTTTGCCCAGCTGTTCTCCAACACGGCGTACACCTTCCTGCCTATCCTGATCGCCTTCTCCGCCGCAAAGGTGTTTGGTGGCAACCAGTTCCTGGGTGCTGTCATCGGCATGATCATGATTCACCCCAACCTGCAGAACGCCTGGACCGTTGCTTCTGAGGGCGTGCAGACCTACCAATCGGTGTTTGGCGGGCTGTACAAAATTCCGCTGGTCGGTTACCAGGGCCACGTTATCCCCGTTATTATTGCCGTGTGGCTGATGTGCCAGATTGAAAAGCGGCTGCACAAAGTTGTGCCTGCCATGATCGACCTGTTTGTTACCCCGCTGGTCTCCGTTTTCGTTACCGGTTATCTCACCCTCGCTGTCATCGGCCCAATCTTCACCACGCTGGAGGACGGCATCATCAACGGCGTTCAGGCTTTAATTCAGCTGCCGTTCGGCATCGGTTCCTTCATCATGGGCGGTTTGTACGCCGTCACCGTTGTGGCCGGTATCCACCATATGTACACCCTGATCGACCTTGGCCAGCTGGCCAAGTTTGGCTTCACCTACTGGCTGCCCCTGGCCAGTGCCGCCAACGTTGCCCAGGGCGGTGCCGCTTTTGCCGTTGCCCTCAAGAGCAAGAACGCCAAAGTTAAGTCTATGGCCCTGCCCTCCGCCCTTTCTGCCTGCATGGGCATTACCGAGCCCGCCATCTTCGGCGTCAACCTGCGCTACTTTAAGCCCTTTATCGGCGGTCTGGTCGGCGGTGCCTGTGGCGCTTTGTATGCCAGCGTGACCGGCCTGGGTGCCACCGGCACCGGCGTGACCGGCATCTTCGGCATCCTGCTGCATCTGCACATGCCGCTGCAGTACCTCATCATGATGGCAATTTCCTTCGGCGTTTCCTTCGCTGTGACCTGGGTGATCTGGACCCCCGAAGCCGAGGAAGCCAAAGCCTGATGTTTTCCCCTCTCAATCAATAAGGAGCTACCTGTTATGAATGCCTTGCAGCGTGATTTGAAGCGTCTTGTCCCCATGGTGGAAGCCGCCGGGGCCGCCCGTGTGGCGGCGGATCCCCACCGGCAGAAGCTGCATGTTCAACCCCCTGTGGGCTGGCTGAACGACCCCAACGGGCTGTGCCAGATCGGCGATGAATACCATGTATTTTATCAGTACGGCCCGTTTGACCCCACGGGAGGGGTCAAGCACTGGGGGCACGTGCGCAGCCGCGATTTGTTCCACTGGGAACGCCTGCCCGTAATGCTGTACCCGGACGAACCGTTTGACTGCCATGGCGTTTATTCCGGCTCCGCTCTGGTGGAGGACGGCATGCTGTACCTGTACTATACCGGCAATGTCAAGCACCCCGGCGAATATGACTACATCAAGCAGGGGCGCGGGCACAATGTCTGCCTTGCCACCAGCCGCGATGCCATCCATCTGGACAACAAGCGCTGCCTGATGTACAACCAGGATTATCCCGCCGGGCTGACCTGCCATGTGCGCGATCCCAAAGTGTTTGCACTGGATGGGCGCTACTATATGGTGCTGGGTGCCCGAACACTGGACGACCATGGCGAAGTGCTGGTGTTTGAAAGCGCCGACAAGCTGCATTGGAACCACATCAACACCATTACCACCCCCGAACCCTTTGGCTATATGTGGGAATGCCCCGACCTGTTTGAGCTGGACGGCCAGTGGTTTTTGGCGGTATCGCCCCAGGGCATTGCCTGCCAGAACGTGTACGGCTGCGGTTACTTTGCCCTGCAGGGTGACTGGCGCACCGATTGCACATTGAGCGAATTCCACGCCCTGGACGATGGCTTTGACTATTACGCGCCCCAAAGCTTTGCCGCCGCGGATGGCCGCCGCATCCAGTTTGGCTGGATGGGCATGCCGGATGCCGATTACACCAACCCCACCGTGGAGTATGGCTGGCAACACTGCCTGACCCTGCCCCGCGTGTTGACCCAGGACGGCAATGGCTGCCTGCTGCAAGCCCCCGCCGCCGAGCTGAACGCCCTGCGCGGCGAAGCCCGCCAGCCGGCAGACGGCGAAACGGTTGAAACGGACCCCTGCTTTGACCTGACCGCCTCCCCCGCCGGGGATTTTGTCCTGACCATTGCCAACGGCTTGACCCTGACTTACACCGAAGCGGACCGCACCTGTACCCTGCGCTTTACCGATGCAGCGATTGCCGCCGGGCGCACCGAGCGCAAGGCTGTGCTGGATGCCCCCTGCCGCAGCCTGCGTGTTGTGGGGGATGCTTCCTCGCTGGAAATATTCCTGAACGACGGTGCCGCGGTGCTTTCCACCCGGTATTACCCGGCAGCGGGCAAGGTTGCCGTGCAGCTTTGCGGCGCAGGCAGCACCCTGTATTCCCTTTCGATTTAACGGAGGACATTCCATGGCACATGATACCTTGTATGCGATCGGCGAAGCGCTGATCGATATGATTCCGTCCAAAACCGGCTGTTCCTTTGCCGAGGTTCCCTCTTTCAGCCCCCGTGTGGGCGGCGCGCCCGCCAACGTGTGCGGTGCTTATGCCCGCCTGGGTGGGGATTCTGCCCTGCTGACCCAGCTGGGAGATGACCCGTTCGGCCACAAGATCATTGATGAACTGGCTGCCTGCGGCATTGATACCAGCCACATCTGTTTGACGGACAAAGCCAACACCGCCCTGGCCTTTGTTTCGCTGGAAGCGGACGGCAACCGGACGTTCAGTTTTTACCGCAAGCCCTCAGCCGATTTGCTGTACGCCCCGGAGCAGGTGGATACCAGCCTGTTTGCCAACGCCTATGCCCTGCATTTTTGCAGCGTTGCCCTGGTGGAAAGCCCCATGCGGGAAGCCCACAAAACTGCCATTGCCGCAGCCCGCAGCGCCGGGACTATCATTGACTTTGACCCCAACCTGCGCTTTCCGCTGTGGCCGGACCGTGATGCTTTGCGCCGCACGGTACTGGAGTTCCTGCCGCTGGCCGATGTGGTCAAAATCTCGGACGAAGAGCTGGAATTTCTGACCGGCACCAGTGATATTGAAGCCGCCCTGCCCAGCCTGTTTGTGGGCCATGTACAGCTGGTGCTCTACACCTGCGGCAGTGCCGGTGCCTACGCTTACACCCGCACCGCCCACGGCTTTTCCGCCAGCAAGCCGGTAAAGGCCGTGGATACCACCGGCGCCGGGGACGGGTTCATCGGCTCGTTCTTGTGGCAGCTGCACAAAAACGGGGTGGACCGCGCCGCCCTGCCCGCTCTGCAGGCGGACCAGCTGAACCAGTGGCTGGATTTTTCCAACCGGTTCTGCGGTTACAGTGTGCAGCGCTACGGTGCCATTGACAGCTACCCCACCATCGACCAGCTGTAACTTTCTGCCATTCTCTGCTATTTCATCATAAAGCAGCCGCCCGGTACAAGATTTGTACCGGGCGGTTGCTTTACGGTATAGATTTTTCTTTTCTATATTCGCTTTATTTTATTAGGGCAATACCGCATAATTCTAAGTGCCGATACGGCGAGCGAGGTGCGGCA
>OLPL01000668.1_pt1 | contig 24827 bp, 17 predicted proteins | sample 1673211 | NCBI WGS metagenome assembly OLPL01 (sample SAMEA3136766, study PRJEB25190) | human gut metagenome | reverse complement strand
GAATTTACAAAGGAGGTGTTAGCCGATGGCAGGAAGAAAGAGCGACTTCACTCTCACGAAGCTCGATGATTTATTTACCACGCAGGCACAGAGAGATGAAGAACAGCTTTCAAAAATCCGAGATATTCCATTGGAGCTAATTGATGATTTCCCCGACCACCCGTTTAAGGTCAGGGACGATGAAGATATGATGCAGCTTGTGGAGAGTGTCAAGGAAAGAGGAGTGATTACTCCGGCAACGGTAAGGCAGAAAGAGGACGGCAGATACGAACTTGTTTCAGGACACAGACGAAAGCGAGCTTGTGAACTGGCAGGATTTGAAACCCTGAGAAGTGAGATTGTAGACCTGAACAGAGATGAAGCGACCATTTTAATGGTTGAGAGTAATTTTCAGAGGTCAGAGATATTGCCAAGTGAAAAAGCCTTTGCCTATAAAATGCGTTTGGAAGCAATGAAAAGACAAGCAGGCAGACCAGCAAAAAATAATTCCCCAGTGGGGAACAATTTAGAATTTGCAAAGTCAAGCGATGAACTTGCTGATAAGACGGGCGAAAGCAAAAATCAAATTTACCGATATGTTCGTCTGACAAACCTTGTTCCTGAATTGCTTGAATTTGTTGATGAGGGGCGTATTAAAATGCGTCCTGCCGTGGAACTTTCTTATCTTGATGAAGATTGCCAGCGTGATGTGGTTGACGAAATCGACCTAAATGACGCAACCCCGTCACACGACCAGACAATCCGTATGCGAAAGTTATTCAACGAGGGCAACCTTACAACCGAAGCAATCCACGCTGTTATGTCTGAGGAAAAGCCGAACCAAAAGGAAAAAATCGTGTTGAGGGGCGACAGAGTAAGACAGCTTATCCCGAAAAACATTCCCGTCAGTCAGACGGAGGATTTTGTCTGCAAAGCATTGGAGCATTACAACAAGTTTTTGCGTAATCGTGCAGAACGTGACAGCAGATAGCCTGAGTTACAGTTCCCCTTTCTCACACTCTAACCCCTTAGTTATACTTCTACCTACCGAAAATGATATATATTATCTCACTTGAATATAACTATCTCAAAGTATATGTCTATCTCTAAGGGGCAATCGCACAGTATGAACGGACTGGAGGTGTATGGTAAAATGAAAAATTAACGAAAAATCCGCATTTGTTTTTCGGCAGGTAAATCTTGTCGTAAGAGAAAATCCACAAAGGCACATCGTAGAGATACGGTGTGTTTTTCAATTTTTACAGGAGGAAACGCAATGATAAAGTCAAAATTCAAAAGAGTCACGTCGCTTTTCTTGGCGACCCTTATGTGTGTGACCACTTTTGCAGGCATTGGCTCGACAACAGCATATGCTGCTTCGGGAGAAAAAGCCGATGTTTATATGGTCGATTTCCCTCGTGATGGCGATGCTAATTACGATGGGGTATGGGGACACAGCAATTTGACCTTGAAAAATGGTTGGCATACCGGACGTTCCAATTTTACCAATCTTAAGGCTATTGGCTCATACTCAGGCAATGTTGCTTATTGTATTGAGCCTGGAATTTCGCTCAAGGTCGGTCAGACAATGAATAAGTATGACGAAAATTATTTTAATAACCTTGCAGCCAATGGGGTTATTTCCGGAGATGAAATCCGTCTTTTCGTTGGTCGTATTTTACAGTATGGCTATCGTGGGACAATCTCGACATCTTGGAGGTCACAGAATGAAGCAGCAGCAAACAGCATTGCACAGGCTTATGCCACACAGCTTCTTATCTGGGAAACTGTTATCGGAGAGCGTGATGTGAACTTCAATCATGTAGCAGCCAGTGGTTGCAGCAATGTGAAAGATGTCATCAATGCAAAGCATCCGCTTCGCAATAAGATTTTCAGTTATTACAACAGTATGGTGCAGAGTGTACAGAACCATGCGACCATACCGAGTTTTTGTAATAAATCATCCGGTTCGGCAAAGACAATAGAACTTGAGTGGAACGGAAGCAAGTACACAACTACTCTGACAGATTCCAATAATGTGCTGTCCAAATATAATTTCAAGGCAAGCATCAGTGGAGTGAGCTTTTCAGTGAATGGTAACAAACTTACGGTTTCTATGGATACAGCACCGAGTAAGGAATTTACCATTACCGCAACCAAGAAAAATGCAGTCCGCAGAGGTGTGGTTGTATGGTCAGAGGGTAAACACGGTCAGAACTCCAGTGTGCAGGATGTTGTCAGCTATGCTCAGGAAGTAAGCGACAGTATCAACGGTTATGTGAAGATGAAAGTCAGCTATGGTTCTTGTCAGATTGTAAAGACCAGTGAGGACGGCAAGGTTGACGGTATCAACTTCACGATTACCGGAAACGGTATCAATCAGACAGTTACAACAGCTAATGGTGGTAAGTTCCAGATTGATAACCTTATGCCGGGTATCTATACCGTAACCGAGCAGGCATACGATAAGTACGAGCCGCAGGAAACACATAGAGTTACTGTTGTAGCAGGACAGGTTGCAAAGGTCAATTTCAATAACAAATTGAAGCGTGGCGACCTTCAGGTAGTGAAGTCCTCAGAAGATAACCTTGTTGAAGGTGTGAAGTTCCATCTTTTCGGTACTTCTCTTTCCGGTGATGCTGTTGACCAGTATGCAGTTACGGACAAAGACGGTGTGGCAACTTTCAAAGATGTGCTTATCAGTGGTTCTGAACCGTATACCCTTGAAGAAGTAGACACAGCTATCCGTTATGTTGTGCCAAAAAATCAGACTGCACCAGTGAAGTGGAAAGAAGTAACCACAAGAAACTTCAATAACATTTTGAAGAAATTTACTGTAACAGTAACAAAGAGCGACGCTGAGAAAGGCGAAGCACAGGGCAATGCCAAACTTTCGGGAGCAGTTTACGGTATCTATAAGGGAGAAACGCTTGTAGATAAGTATGTTACTGATGAAAACGGTCAGTTCACTACTAAAGAATATGTTTGTGATACCGACTGGACAATCCGAGAAATTACACCGTCAGAGGGATATTTGCTTGATAAGACTATCCATGAAGTAGGTGCAGACCCGAAACTTTATGAGGTGGAACACAACCTTACTTCCAATGATGTAACCGAGCAGGTAATCAAAGGCAATGTGGCTATCATTAAACACACTGATGATGGAGAAACAAAGATTGAAACTCCTGAAAAGGGTGCTTCCTTTGAGATTTATTTGAAATCTGCCGGAAGCTATGACGCAGCCAATAAAGACGAGAGAGATACTATCGTTTGCGATGAAAATGGCTTCGGTCAGACAAAAGATATGCCGTATGGTATTTATACCGTACACCAGACTTCCGGTTGGGAAGGCAGAGAGATGATGGACGATTTTGATGTGTTCATTTCACAGAACGCACAGACCTACCGTTATCTTATCAATAACCGTAACTTTGAGAGCTTTGTCAATGTAGTCAAGGTGGACGCAGAAAGCGGAAAGAGTATTCCGTATGCAGGAGCAGGATTTAAGATTTACGACCCACAGGGCAATCAGGTCAAAATGACCTTTACTTATCCGACACCGACCACGATTGATGTGTTCTATACCGACGCAAATGGTTCTCTTGTCACACCTGAGAAACTGGATTACGGCAAGGGATATTCTATCGTAGAGGTACAAGCTCCATACGGATATGTACTTGATGATACTCCGGTATATTTTGATATTACCGAAGAAAATTCCACAGAGGAAGGCGGCGTAACTGTTGTGAAAGTCAATAAGCCGAATATGGCACAGAAAGGTACTATCACGGTTGAAAAGACCGGAGAAGTATTTAGCGGTGTCAATGTAAGTGGTTCTGAGGACAGTGATGTTATCTATCAGCCTGTTTATGAAGTGGCAGGACTTGAGGGTGCAGTTTATGAAGTCCGTGCTGCGGGAGATATTAGTACACCGGACGGTACACTCCGCTATTCAAAGGGCGAAGTGGTAGATACTATCACAACAAGCTCCGATGGATTTGTGAAGAGCAAAGAACTTTATCTCGGAAAATACGAGGTCAAGGAAATTACTGCACCTTACGGAATGGTAGTGAGTGGCGAAACACATACGGTTGAGCTTACTTACGCAGGTCAGAATATCTCTGTTACCGAAACTTCCACATCGTTCTATAACGAAAGACAGAAAGTGCAGGTAAGCCTTGCAAAAGCCATTGAAAAGGACGAGATATTTGGTATTGGCGACAACGGAGAAATCAAAAACATCAGCTTTGGTCTTTATGCCGCAGAAGATATTGTATCTGCAAGCGGTACAGTTATTCCGGCTGATGGACTGATTGAGATTGTCAGCGTAAATGAAAATGGAACTGCTGTTATGAAGTCAGACCTTCCGTTTGGCAAATACTATGTCAAAGAGATTGCAACCGATGAGCATTATATTCTCTCTGATACGAAGTATCCGGTTGTATTTGAATACGCAGGTCAGGATACCGCAACGGTTGAAATCAAAGTGAATGATGGAAAAGAAATCAAGAATGAACTTATCTATGGTTCTGTATCAGGTAAGAAGATTGACGGGAATGGAGAAGCACTTGAGGGTGCTGTTATCGGTATCTTCAAAGCCGAAGAAACAGAATTTACAAAGGATACTGCACTTATGACGACTACCTCTGCAAAAGACGGTAGTTTTTCTTTTGCAAAAGTTCCTTATGGCAAATGGATTGTAAGAGAAATCGAGCAGCCAAAGGGATTTGTTCTTGATGAAAAAGCGTATGAGGTCAATATCAGCAAAGCCGAGCAGGTAGTTGAAATTGAGATTGTCAATGAGTATGTTCACGGCAATATCAGACTCACGAAGGTGGACGCTGAATATCCGGATAACAAGCTTACGGGTGCAACCTTTGAGGTATATAAGGACACCAATGAGAACGGAAAGATTGATGATGGCGATGAACTTATCGGAAATCTTGAAGAAACCGAAACCGGAATTTATGAGATGAAAGAGCTGCTTTACGGAAAATATATTGTCCGTGAAACAAAAGCACCGGAGGGCTTCCTGCTTGATAAGGGAGAATACTCTGTTTTCATTGAGAAAGACGAAACAACTTATTCCGTTGAGAATAAGGCTGGTGTTGGATTTATCAATGAAGCTATGCGTGGAACACTGAAAATCGTCAAGACATCTTCAGATGGTAAGGTTAAAGGTTTTGCGTTCAGAGTAACCGGAGCAAACGGTTATGATATGACATTTGAAACAGATAAGAACGGCGAAATTGTGATTGAGGGACTTCGTATTGGCGAATATACCGTATCCGAAGTGGCAAACAATGCCTCTGCCGCATATATCACACCTGCCGACCAGAATGTTACTATCAAACTTGATGAAACAGCCGTTGTAAAAATGCACAATGAGTTGAGGGATACTCCGAAAACAGGAGATGATACCAATATGAAACTTTGGTATGTCCTTGCCGGACTTTCTGCTGTCGGTATCGCCGTAACTTCTGTTGTTGCACACAAAAAGAAGAAAAAGGAGGGTAACGAGTAATGGAAGCAAAGACAATTATCGCTATCGCATTAGTCGCCGTTATTGTCGGCGGCTTTATCTTTCTTCAGGTTAAAAACCGTAAGAAGTAAGTAACAAGCGAACATTAACCAGTCGGGGCAGAGCGTAAAAACTCTGTCCCTTTAATTTTTTGGAGGAACATTATGAAACAACAGAAAACGGTGGAGAGCCGAGTGCTTGAAATCTTAAAGGAATGCCCGATGTCGAGGTATGATGATATGCTTCTCATTCTGCATTATTACAATCGGTACGGATATATACCTGCCGGAAATCTTCCGCTTGAGGATATTGTATTTAATTACCGAGCATACGGACTTCCTTGTTTTGAAACCATACGCAGGGCAAGGCAGAGAGTACAGTCCCTTTTTCCTGAGTATTCACGTAATCCGCAGAAAGAAGAACAGAGCGGCAGTATTTCTATTGTAATCAACATTAACTAAGGAGGTATTTTCGTGAAAGACAAAGCAACTTTTCAGAATAAGGTCAAGGTGCTGAATAAACTCTTTGACTCCGGTTGTGATACGGAGAAAAAGTTGCAGCAGCTTGATATGGAAGCAATCCTGAAAATCCCGAATATCACGATTCCTGATATGGGTGTGATTATGGAGCTTCAGAAGAATACAAAGTCCGGTAAACTCTTTTCGTATTTGGGCGGTGGTTCTGATGAAGCAACAAAAATGAGAGGTAAGGAAAATGAAGCAACAGGAGAATAGAGCAGAGCCACAGGAAAAGCAAATTCGATTTATAGACAGTCATTACAATTTGAAATTCTATATTCCCGATGGAGGGAAAATCAGGATTACTTTTCGTGATGGACACACAGCAGACAGAGTGTGCAAGTATATTGATGACTACCATTTGTATGTCGGAAATTGCTGCTATCATATATGCGAGTTTGCTGAAAAAATGGAGCTTAATGGAAGTAAAGTTGAACCTATCAATCAATCCGAACCGTCAAAAAACAAGACCAGAAACAGAGAAAAACAGCGATAAGGAGGTGCAAGAGTAATGGCAAGAAAATATGACCTTATTTCTGAGCTTTACAACCGCACCTGCAAAACGGTTGTGTCAAATCCTCAGAACTGGCAGGCATTCTTAGCTTCAGCTTGCCGAAATTATAAGTTACGCTATGACGAACAGCTTCTTGTATATGCACAGCGACCCGATGCAACAGCGGTTCTTGAGATAGAGCAGTGGAACAAAATTTTTGGCAGATGGGTCAACCGAGGTGCTAGAGGTATTGCTGTTTTTGCTGATGAAAACCGTTCACGGCAAAGACTGACACATTACTTTGACATTTCAGATACTCACGAAAGCAGATATTCAAGAACAGTCCCGATTTGGGATATGCGTCAGGAATACGAAGCTGATGTGATTGAGACATTGGAAAGCACTTTCGGAGAGATTGAGAATAAGAGCAGTCTTGCCGAAGCAATTATGGGAGCAGCAAGAAATGCGGCAGAGGATAATATCCCTGATTATCTGCAAGACCTTTACTATGCAACCGAGGGCAGTTCCTTTGAGGAAGTGGAAGAGGATATTGTGGCTTTCATTTATAAAAATGTCGTGACAAATAGTGTGGCATATATGATGATGTCAAGGCTTGGCGTTGATACGGACGGTTATTTTGAACTTGATGATTTCAGAGATGTTACTAACTTCAATACGCAGGAAACACTCAATGCACTTGGATTTGCTACCAGTGATATTGCAGAAATGGGATTAACGGAAATATCTAAAACAATTACTGCACTCAACCGTCAAAATCGCATAATTGTCGGTCAGGACAGAAATGAATACAATAAGGTTGAAAATAACGACGAAAGGAGTTTGGACAATGAACGAACTGACCTACACGATGGTGGGCGATTACAGCCTTCCGAACCTGAAACTTCCACAGCAGCCGGAAGTGACGCTGGGCAGGTACGCTCAGATGAGGAGAGAGTTTCTGAAGGAACATCACAGAGTCCTTTACTACAATCTCCTGACGAGGGGCGAACTGACACAGCACTTGGCGGAAGTGGAACAGAGAGCCAGCAAGATGGAGGAAACAATCCTGAGCCAGATGGCACAGAAAGAGGGAGTGACCGAACAGATGAAAGCGGAGGATATGATGAAATGGGTTCGTCTGATGAACTCTCTTCGCAGTTCGGCACAGGAAATCGTGAAAGCGGAAGTGATATTCGCTTAGAGTATTACGACAGAACGCACGAGGATAAAAGCCTTCCGTTCTTTGGACGTGATGAAGTAATCAATGAAATTCTCAGAACGACACCACATTTGTCGGCTAGTCTGGAAGAAATCAAAGATTATTATGAACATAATCCTGATAACAAAGACCGCACAGAGTATATAAAGAGTATTTTCAATAATGATTATACCGAGCTTACTTTAGAGGATGGCAGGACAGTAGGGTACAAGACCTTTGAAAACGTTCTGCATTTGTGGGAGGGCAAATACGACAGCAGAACCGCACAGAGCTATTATGATTGGGCTGTTATTGCCCGTCATTTTGAAGCTATGCGATTACTGGGAGAATTAAGTGACAGCATAAAACCATTACCGTCAATGGACGGTCAGATGACATTCATATTAGACGGTCGGGCAGAGGAAAAGAAAACCTCTGCCTTTACTTTTTCTCAGGAGATTATCGACGCTGTTCTTGCGAATGGAAGCGGATTTTCTGAGGGAAAAATGCGTATCTATGAGCAGTTTGAAAAAAGCCTTTCTGCAAAAGAAAATGCCGACTTCTTGAAAAATGAATACGGTTGGGGCGGTTCTTATCCCGTCATAATCGGGGCAGGCATTGATGAGAGCCACGATGGAAAAGGTATTACGATTACGAAAGGCATCGGTAAAGAAAATCCACATATCACGCTTTCGTGGTCGCAGGTGGAGAAGCGTATCGGGGAACTTATCCGAATGGACAGATACTTAAATCCAAAGGAAAAAGAACGCTATCCTCAGTGGCTTGAAAGTCAAGAGGAACGCAGAGTCAAAATCGAGGAAACGAAAAGAAACCGTGAGATACTCTCTAATGCACCACCGGAGCAGGAGGTCGAACTAGCCGAAAAAGAACCTGAAGAAGCGGAAATATCGCAAGATGTGAAATATGAATATCATCTTGGCGATAAGGTGTATATCGGTGCTTCTGAGTACGAAATCTTATCTGTTGATGATGAGAGAGTAATGCTCTATGATTATGATGTGCCACTGTTCAATAAGGAATTTTCACGCACAGAGTTTGACAGAAAAGTGCGAGAGAATCCGATGAATGAGCATTTGATTGTAAAGGAAGAACCTGCCGAAGAAAGAAATGAAAAAGAGCCTGAGCCGTTAGTTCCCGCTTGGGAGCAGAAGAAAAAGGTCAAAGGATTTGACCTGCACCCTGATGTGCCTATGGCAGACCGTCATACCTTTAATCTCAGAGAAAATGAGGTTGAAACGGTTGGTAAAAAGGAACGCTTCCGCAGAAATATTATGGCGATACAGCTTCTTAAAAAATGTCAGGAAGAAAACAGATTTGCCACTCCTGAAGAACAGATTATCTTATCAAAGTATGTCGGTTGGGGTGGGCTTTCAGAAGCCTTTGATGAAAATAATTCAGCGTGGGCAACGGAATATCTGGAACTTTCTTCGGTATTAACACCGGAGGAATATGCTTCGGCAAGAGAAAGCACATTGACTGCGTTCTACACGCCGCCTGAAGTTATCACAGCCATTTATAAGGCAATGGAGCAGATGGGCTTTAAGGAAGGCAACTTGTTAGAGCCGTCCTGCGGTATCGGTAATTTCATCGGTATGCTGCCGGACGCAATGCAGGACAGTAAGATTTATGGTGTGGAACTTGATACGATTTCCGCAGGGATTGCACAGCAGCTTTACCAGAAAACAACCATTGCGGCACAAGGATTTGAAGAAACCAATCTGCCGGACAGCTTCTTTGATGGAGTGGTTGGCAATGTGCCTTTTGGAGATTTTAAGGTGTTAGATAAAAGGTACGACAAGCATAAGTTCCTGATACACGATTACTTTTTTGCCAAGTCCCTTGATAAGTTAAGACCCGGCGGTGTGATGGCTCTTGTAACGAGCAAAGGCACAATGGATAAGGAAACTTTAGCAGTACGAAAGTATATTGCACAGAGAGCAGAGCTTCTTGGAGCAATTCGATTGCCGAATAATACCTTTAAGGGTAATGCAGGAACGGAAGTCGTTTCGGATATTCTTATCCTGCAAAAGCGTGACAGACTGATAGATATTGAGCCGGATTGGGTTCATCTTGATACCGATGAGAACGGAATTAAGATGAACTCTTATTTTGTGCAGCACCCCGAAATGATACTCGGAGAAATGAAAATGGTATCGGGGCGTTTCGGTATGGAAGCAACTTGTGTGCCGTATGAAAATGCAGACCTTGCAGCACAGCTTGATGAAGCAGTAGCAAACATTCACGGAGAAATCACGGAATATGAAGCCGAGGAAGAACTGGAGGAGGAAGATAATTCTATTCCGGCAGACCCGACAGTGAGAAACTTTTCCTATACGGTGGTGGACAATAAAATCTACTATCGTGAAAATTCCCGTATGACTCCGGTGGAAGTGTCGGCAACCGCAGAGAACCGAATTAAGGGTATGATTGCTATTAGAAATTCCGTCAGAACGCTGATTGAATTGCAAACAGAAGATTACCCTGACAGCGAAATCAAAGCGGAGCAGGAGCGATTAAACAGACTTTATGATACCTTTTCAGGTAAGTACGGACTCATTAACAGCCGTGCAAATACTTCTGCTTTCTCGCAGGACAGTTCATTCTCTTTGCTTTCCGCATTGGAGATAATCGGAGAGGACGGAGAACTGGAGCGTAAGGCTGATATGTTTTCTAAGAGGACAATTAAGCCGCATACTCCGGTTACTTCTGTTGATACGGCAAGCGAAGCGTTGGCGGTATCTCTTGGAGAAAAAGCCACGATTGATATGGACTATATGATGGAGCTTTCCGGTAAATCGGAGAATGAAATCTTTGAGGACTTAAAGGGTGTTATCTTCCTAAACCCGCTTTATGAGTATGGAAATTCTTACGAACCGAAGTATCTGATGGCTGATGAATACCTTTCGGGTAATGTCAGGGAAAAGCTGAGGATTGCAAAGAACTCGGCAGAACTCTATCCGGAAGATTATAAGGTCAATGTAGAAGCACTTCAAAAGGTGCAGCCGAAAGACCTGACTGCAAGTGAAATTTCCGTGCGACTTGGTGCAACTTGGTTGCCACCGGACGATGTGCAGGAGTTTATCTTTCATTTGCTTGAAACACCACGCTATGCACAGTGGAATATCAAAGTTCACTTCTCTCCATTTACGAGTGAGTGGAATATTGAGGGCAAATCCTATGACAAAGGAAATGTAAGGGCATATAACACTTACGGAACTTCCCGCATCAATGCCTATAAGATTATTGAGGAAACGCTGAATTTAAAAGATGTGCGTATCTTTGATTATATCGAAGATGATGAGGGAAAGAAAAAGGCTGTCCTGAATAAAAAGGAAACAGCGATTGCTCAGTCGAAGCAGGAAATGATTAAGCAGGAATTTCAGGACTGGATATGGTCTGACCCTGAACGAAGGGAAAGGCTTTGCAAATCCTACAATGAGAAATTCAATAGCGTCAGACCTCGTGAGTATGATGGAAGTCATATCATCTTCAATGGTATGAACCCTGAAATTGAACTCAGGGAACATCAGAAAAATGCGGTTGCCCATATCCTTTACGGAGGAAATACGCTTCTTGCACACGCAGTCGGAGCAGGAAAAACTTTTGAAATGGTAGCGGCAGCACAGGAGTCGAAAAGGCTTGGACTTTGTAACAAGTCACTGTTTGTTGTACCAAATCACTTGACCGAACAATGGGCGGCTGAGTATTTGCAGCTCTATCCGGCGGCGAATATCCTTGTCGCAACAAAGAAAGATTTTGAAACCAAGAACCGTAAAAAGTTCTGCGGCAGGATTGCAACCGGAGATTATGACGCAGTTATCATCGGACATTCACAGTTTGAGAAAATCCCGATGTCCATTGAAAGACAGAGGGCAATCTTAGAACAGCAGCTTGAGGAGATAACGGGAGGAATTGCAGAACTCAAGCGAAACCGAGGGGAAAACTTCTCCATAAAGCAGCTTGAAAAGTCAAAGAAATCTATTAGGCAGAAACTTGATAAACTCAATGACCAGACGAAAAAAGATGATGTTGTAACCTTTGAGGAACTTGGTGTAGACAGGCTTTTTGTTGATGAAAGCCATTATTACAAGAACCTTTATCTTTATACAAAAATGCGTAATGTGGGCGGTATCGCACAGACGGAAGCACAGAAATCTTCCGACCTCTTTATGAAGTGTCGTTACCTTGACGAGATTACCGGAGGTCGAGGAACCGTATTCGCAACGGGTACACCTATCTCAAACAGCATGGTGGAACTCTATACGATACAGCGATATTTGCAGTACAACACGCTTGTGAAAAATGGGTTGCAGCACTTTGACGCCTGGGCTTCCACTTTCGGAGAAACCATTACGGCAGTGGAACTTACACCGGAAGGAACAGGATACAGAGCAAAGACAAGGTTCGCAAAATTCTATAACCTGCCTGAACTAATGGCGATGTTCAAGGAGATAGCGGACATTAAGACAGCGGATATGTTGAACCTGCCAGTACCGGAAGCAAAGTACCATAACATTGCAGTAAAGCCGTCAGAAATGCAGAAAGAAATGGTTGCTTCCCTTGCAGAGAGAGCCGAGCAGGTGCGTGGCGGCGGTGTGGATTCAAGCGTAGATAATATGCTGAAAATCACGAATGACGGAAGAAAACTGGCTCTTGACCAGCGTATGCTAAACGATATGCTGCCTGATTTTGAGGGCAGTAAAATCAATGCCTGCGTCGATAACATCTATCGGATATGGAAAGAAAATGCCGACAAGAAATCAGCACAGCTTGTGTTTTGTGACCTTTCCACGCCGAAGAATGATGGCACATTTTCCGTCTATAACGACATCAGAAAGAAGCTGATTGAGAGAGGTATTCCTGAAAGTGAAGTGAAGTTCATACACGAAGCCGACACGGATATGAAGAAAAAAGAACTGTTCCAAAAGACCCGCAAGGGAGAAGTCAGAGTGCTTCTCGGTTCTACTCAGAAGATGGGAGCAGGAACGAATGTGCAGGATAAACTTATCGCACTTCACGATGTGGATTGTCCGTGGCGACCTTCAGATTTGGAGCAGCGTTCCGGTAGAATTGTCCGTCAGGGCAATGAAAATCCGCAGGTAGATATTTACCGTTATGTAACAGAGCAGACCTTTGATGCATACCTCTATCAGCTTGTGGAAGGTAAGCAGAAGTTCGCAAGTCAGATTATGACGAGCAAATCTCCGGTCAGGTCGGCAGAGGATATTGATGAAACCGCACTGTCCTATGCGGAGATAAAAATGCTTGCAACAGGTAATCCATATATCAAAGAAAAGATGGACTTAGACATTCAAGTACAGAAGCTAAAGATGTTAAAATCCAATTTTTTATCGGAGAAATATGGACTAGAGGATAAGGTCATCAAGTTCTACCCACAACAGATTGCTTACTTAAAATCCCGTGTAGAGGGACTTACAAAAGATGTTGAAACAGCAAAATTACACCCGAAACCGATAGACGAGCAGCCGCTTGGAATGACGGTATCGGGTGTTTCTTATTCCGAAAAAGCCGAAGCAGGTCAGGCAATCATCAATACCTGTAAGTCAATGAACAGTCCTGATGCGATACCACTTGGCGAGTACCGTGGCTTTCAAATGGAACTGTATTTTGATACGGTGCAGCGTAATTATGTTGTGAAATTAAAAGGCGAAACGAGCAGAGATGTACCGCTTGGCGATGATTCTCACGGTAATATCGTGAGAATAGATAACGGCATAGAACGCTTTGAGGAAGCACTTGCTGATACGAAAAACAGCCTTGAAAATACGGAGAAGCAGTTTGAAACAGCGAAGCAGGAAATCGAAAAGCCGTTTGCAAAGGAGGAAGAATTGAGGGCAAAAACTGCCCGACTTGATGAGCTGAATATCCTGCTCAATATGGATAAAAAGGAAAATGAGATTGTCGGCGGAGAGCCTGATGAGGGCGAAGCAGTCGGCGGCAGAAAGGAGAAATCGTATGAGAGATAAACAGGAAGGCGGTGGTCGATATGCCATTTATCGCACCTGAGTTAATCATTCAGGCGAAGCAGATGGACTTATTAACCTACCTGAGAAATTATGAACCGTATGAGCTGGTTAAGTTTTCAGGTAACACCTATTGCACCAGGACCCACGATAGTTTGAAGATTTCAAACGGGAAATGGATATGGTGGTCGAGAGGTATCGGTGGCAGGAGTGCTTTGGATTATCTGATTAAGGTCAAAGGTTACAGCTTCCTTGAAGCGGTGGAAACCATTATCGGACACACAGCGATTCAGGCTCCGGTCTATGAAAAGCCACAGCCAAAAGAGGAAAATAAACCGCTTCTTCTCCCTGAAAAATGTGCTTCCAACAGAGTGATTACAGAGTATCTTTTCGGGAGAGGAATAGATTTTGAAATCATCAATTACTGTATCTCTAATGACCTTATCTTTGAGAGCTTGCCGTATCACAATGTTGTGTTTGTAGGCTATGACGAGAAGAAAGAGCCGAAATATGCAGCCTACCGTTCCACGAATAAGCGTAGGATTATGGGCGATTGCAGTGGCAGTAAAAAAGATTATTCTTTTCGGCTTGGTAAGGAAAACTTGGAGGAAGTACACCTCTTTGAGTGTGCCATAGACCTGTTATCCTATGCCACGCTTGCGAAGCTGAACGGGCAGGATTGGAAAGAAATGAGCTTTGTTTCGCTGTCCGGGGTGTATTCTCCGGCAAAGAAAATTGAGGACAGTAAAGTGCCGATTGCACTGGAAAAGTATCTTGGCAGTAACCCATCTGTCAGGAAAATCCGTATCCATTTTGACAATGATATAGCGGGCAGAAAGGCAGCACAGACCTTAAAAACCATTCTGCCGGATAAGTATGAAATCGTTGATGAGCCACCAAAAGCAGGTAAGGACTTCAACGATTTTCTTTGTATGCGGATGGGAATTTACAATAAAAAAACACACGAAAGGAATGAAGAACGATGAATGATTCTAAGATTAAAGTTCTCTTGGTAGAACCGGAAAAGTACCCGAAGGAAATTGTAATCGACGACAGTCTGGAAGCAATGCAGGAGGTTGTCGGTGGGGATATTGAGGAATATATGCCCTATGACGATGACGTTGCAATCATCTGTAATGAGGAAGGAAAGATGAGAGGACTTCCGCTTAACCGTGCAGTTTATGTGCAGGACAACGATAAGAAAGAGATGGTTGATATTATCTGCGGCAAGTTCTTTATCTGTTATGCACCGCCTGAGAGTGAGAGTTTTCAGAGCTTGCCGGACGATATGATGAAGAAGTATAAGGAACAGTTCAAGTATCCTGAACGCTTTTCTAAGGAAGTGGGCGGCAATATCGTGGCTGAACCTTTTAAGCCGAAATCAAAGGATTATGAGAGATAGTAGACTGAGAACGGGGCAACCCAGAGGAGATGTTTAATCTTAGCGAGCAGACCATTTGGATAAACATAGTTTCCCAAACGGTAAAAGGCTCGTTAGGGGTTGCCCCTAATACCCCGTGAGAAAGGAGAACTTGATTTGAGAGAGTTATTACTTATCGCCGCTGGGACACTGCTCGGCAGTTGTCTTGGCGTTACGATGATGTGCTTATTCCAGATTAACAAAGATTGCAGAGTAAAGAGAAAGGAAGATACCGATTATGAGAAAGAGAAACATTCAGAAGATTGTACGCTTTAACCGCAAGGAAGCACAGGACTTGGCAGCAAAGGCAAAGAAGGCTTGTCTTTCCGAAGCAGGACTTATCCGTTTACTTATCAGAGGTTACGAGCCGAAAGAGAAACCCGATGACCGCTTCTATGATGTGATGAGGGAACTTTCCTCTATCGGTAATAACATCAATCAGCTTGCTGCCAAAGCGAATACACTTGGTTTCATTGACGCACCTATGCTGAAGAATGAAGCTGCAAAGTGGAATAAGTTCCAGTCAGAGATTGAGAGGACATATCTTCGTCCAAATCAGAGCGAAATGAAATGGCAGTAACAAAGTTGTGGTCGGTAACAGAAAGGCTCGGTCAGGTCATTGACTATGCAACCAATCCCGAAAAGACTTCTGCAAATATCAAAAGGGAGTTTTCACCGGAACAGTATCAGGCTCTTGCTGATGTTATTGCTTATGCAAAGGATGAAGAAAAAACAGAGCGAGAATTTTATGTTGAGGGTATCAACTGTAATGTGGCGATTGCCCGTGACCAGTTCATAACGGTTAAGGAACAGTACCAAAAGACAGACGGTATCCAAGCCTATCACGGATATTTGAGTTTCAAGGAAACAGATATATCTCCTGAGATGGCACAGAAAATCGGAATGGAATTTGCAAATGAAGTGTGGGGTAAAAGATTTCAGGTTGTTGTGACAACCCATCTGAACACAAAGCACCTGCATTGCCATTTTGTCATCAACTCTATTTCTTTTGTCGATGGCAAACATTTGTGGGGAGAGGAAAAAGCGTGGTTCAAATTCCGAAAAGTTGCAGACAGAATTTGTGAGAAGTACGGACTTTACTATGACCCGAATCCGAACCGCAGTAAGCAGTCGGATTATCTGACGATGAAAGAAAAGGCAGGTATGCCGACACGCTACTCGGTTGCAAAAGAAGCCATTGATTATGCTATCGACCACAGCAAGACCCTGAAAGAATTTCAGTTTGCTCTCAAGGAAATGGGATATGCCTATAACCTAAGTCCAAGCCGAAAATACTGGACGGTCATTCCAAAGGGATACGATAAGCCGATACGACTGAAAAATCTCGGAGCAGATTATACCAATGACCGGATTGTAGAGCGTATCAAAGAAAATCGTGACAGATGGGCAGAGATTGAGCCGTTCCAGAGGGCGACTTATAAACCAAGACAGTACCGTATGCAGACCAGAGGGCAGAAGCTGAAAAAGAAAGGCGGACTTTATGGGCTGTATCTGTATTACTGTTACAGACTCGGTTATCTGCCCAAGTATAAGAAACAGAATAACGCAAGGCTTCATTATCTTTTGAAAGATGATTTGATGAAGCTCGATAAGATTACTGATGAAGTAAGGCTGCTCGGACGAGAAAATATTTCCACGGACGAACAGCTTTTTTCATATAAGACTTCCTTAGAGGAGCAGATGAAAAATCTGATTGCCGGAAGAACACATCTCCGAAAAAAGATAAGAACAAATATTGATGATGGTCAGCTTCAGGCGGCAAAAGATGAAATCGCTTCTATCAATGGAGAATTGAAAAAACTCCGACGGGAAGTAAAACTCTGCGAGGATATTGCGGAGAGGTCAAAGGTTATGGAAGAAAACCTTGAGCATATCGAAACAGAGGAACAAAAACAGCAGAGAAAGGAGAAATCACGCTATGAACAACGGTGGTGACGCAGCAGAGCAGGTCGTTAGGCTTTCGCTTGAAGGATTTGAAGTTGCTGCAAGATTAAGCGGTTCGGCGGCGAAGAATATCGCATTGCTTTTGGTATCGGTTCTGAAGCAGGAACAAAAGACGAAGGGCAAAGCAAGGCTTACCAATATGATTAAGTCAGGCAAGGAGCTGAAAGTCTTTTCCATTCCGCAAAAGGATTTGAAGAAGTTTACCGAACAGGCAAAACGCTATGGCGTTCTTTATTGTGTCCTCAGAGATAAGAACACAAAGGGAGAGAATGCTCCGGTAGATATTATTGCAAGAGCAGAGGACGCTTCTAAAATTCAGCGTATCGTTGAAAGATTTGAACTTGGCAAAGTGGACAAGGCTTCGATTGTCAGTGAAGCAGAGAAAGCTATCGCAGACCGTGAAGCGGTTGAAAAAGAAAAGCCGACTAAATCCAAGAGTGAAATCATTATGGAAGAAGCGGTCAGAAATCCAATGCAGAAAGAGGAGCGAGCAAACGCAAACCCCTCAGTCGCCAAAACAGACAAAAGCCCTCTGTCAAGGCAAAACTTAGAGCCGGTAGAAACGCAATCTGATAAGGGTGTTGCAAAGCCAGTGGAAAAGCCATCGGTCAAAGAGAAACTTGACCGTTACAAGGCACAGGCAAAACAGCAAAAAGAAGCAGAGCGTAAAGAGCCGGAGGTTAAGAAAGACGGCAAGAAGCCGCAGCAGAAAAACGGTCAGACGTTACACCGTCAGCCGAAGAAGAAACCCAAAACAAAAGAGAGGTAATTCACTATGACAAATGATTTCAAACCCGCAAAGGCTGGCGGTAATCAGCCAAGATTATCCAAAGAGGAGTATGCAGAAAAGAAGCGAGCAGAAAAAGAAAAAGTCTATCAGATGATTGATGATGCTGCCCGTGAGATTGTGAGTGACCCTGAGAAGTTCAAGAACTTTCTTGATACGCAGAGTCGAATGGACAGATATTCCGCAGCAAATGCTCTCCTTATTTACAGTCAGTATCCGCAGGCGACACAGCTTAAAGATTTTGATGATTGGGGTAAGGACAATGTGAAGATTACCAAAGGGGCAAAGAGTATTTCTATCCTTGAACCAGTGGAATACACAAGAGCAGATGGTTCTCCGGGTATTTCCTACAATGTCAAAAAGGTATTTGATGTTACGCAGACAAATGGAAGAAAAGCTCCGGCAGTATCAGCAAACCGTGACCCGAAAGCACTTATCACGACAATGCTTGATGTATCTCCGGTGGAGGTTGCGGCAACCGATGAACTTCCGTATCCGAATATGGCAGCTTTCTATAATAATGAAAAGCAGACCTTGTATGTGAAGCGTAATGTGGGCGACAGCGTAGCAGTTGCTCAGTGTGTCGCTCAGGAACTTGGACACGCACAGCTTTCCATCAACAGCGAAAGTTACAGCCGCAGGGATATGGGCTTTCAGGCAGTGTGTATCGGATATATGATTTGCAAGAAGTATGGCGTAGATACACAGAATTTTGCAATTAACCGTATTCCGGAGGGACTGGCTTCCAAAGAGCCGAAAGAAATCCGTGCGGAGCTTTCCAAGACACGAAATGCAATGGCAGAAATTCACAGTCATATCTCTGATGAAATGTTCCGCAAGAAGCAGGAGCGTTCAAAGGACTATGAGAGATAACGGAGGGCAGATATGGAAAAAGAAAAACTCTACCACATTGCTTTGGACGATTATGAACACGGTGTTGTCATTCGCTCCTTAAACGATGAGAAAACAAAGTTGATGGAGGAAGGCAAGTCCGCAGACGCAGTAGACGACCTGCTTGTAAAAGTCGGAAATGCCCCATTGAAAAAGTTCAAAGTGATTGAAAGGAAACGCTCAGATGAAGCGAGATAATGACAGGCAGACTGCCATTATTTTATCCATTGTCGGTATCGTTCCGGTCATATGGCTGGCACTTCTGATTGCACCTTCCATAAGCGGAGGATTGCCGGAGATAGCAGCCAATCTTGCGACACTCTTTGATAATCCATTTTCCATAAAATTATGTGGGGACAGCCTGAAAACTGTCCTCATTTTGCTTTTATGCTATGGAATGGGTATCGGGATTTATTTCTCAACAAGAAAGAATTACCGCAGACGAGAAGAACACGGTTCTGCCAAATGGGGCAATGTCAGAGCCATTGATAAAAAGTACCGACAAAAGCCGTTGTCAGAAAATAAGCTGATGACTCAGAATGTGTGCATTGGACTTAATGCCAAGAAGCACAGACGAAATCTGAATACGCTTGTGTGCGGTGGCTCCGGTGCAGGTAAGACAAGATTTTATGCAAAGCCTAATATTATGAACGCTGCAAGAAACAGCTATGTGATATTAGACCCGAAAGGGGAAATCCTGCGAGATACGGGACATCTTCTTGAGAAGAAAGGTTACGAAGTGCGTGTGCTTGATTTGATTTCAATGGAGAAAAGCCATTGTTACAATCCTTTTGTTTATTTGCAGAATGACAATGATGTGCAGAAGCTCGTAACCAATCTTTTTAAGAGTACCACTCCGAAAGGTTCACAGAGCAATGACCCATTTTGGGATACGGCAGCGTCAATGCTTCTGCTTGCACTTGTATTTTATCTGCATTATGAAGCACCGCCGGAAGAACAGAATTTTGCGATGGTAATGGAAATGCTCAGAGCCGGGGCGATTGAGGACGAGGACGACCCAAGTCCTTCTCCGCTTGATAATCTGTTTTCGGATTTGATGATAGATAATCCTGACCACATTGCTTTGAAGTATTACCACTCTTATCATTCCGGTTCTTCCAAAACATTAAAATCCATACAGATAACCCTTGCAGCAAGGCTTGAAAAGTTTAACTTGGAAAGTCTTGCTGCTCTTACTTCTGCCGATGAACTGGATTTGCAGTCACTCGGAGAGAAAAAGGTGGCACTGTTTGCACTGATACCGGATAACGACTCTAGTTTCAACTTCTTGGTATCCATTCTTTACACACAGCTTTTTCAGCAGTTATTTTATGCAGCCGACCATATCCACGGCGGTTGTCTGCCGATGCCTGTTCATTTTATGATGGACGAATTTGCCAATGTTTCACTGCCGGACGACTTCGACAAGATACTGTCGGTTATGCGTTCCCGTGGGGTATCGGTAAGCATCATCTTACAGAACTTGGCACAGCTTAAAGCCTTGTTTGAAAAACAGTGGGAGAGCATTGTGGGTAACTGCGATGAATTTCTTTACCTTGGTGGAAATGAGCAGTCAACCCATAAATATGTGTCGGAGCTGTTGGGCAAGGAAACCATTGATACCAACACGTTCGGAAAGAGTACCGGAAGAAGCGGTAATTATTCCACCAACTATCAGATTAGCGGCAGAGAGTTACTTACCCCTGATGAGGTGCGTATGCTCGATAATCAGTACGCTATTTTGTTTATCCGTGGGGAAAGACCCATTATGGATTTCAAATATGACATTATGAAACACCCGAATGTGGCACTTACCACAGACGGAAAGGCGAGTCCTTATAAGCACGGAGAAGTCACAAAAGATATTGCTTCGATTGCCATTTGGGACATTGACCCTGCAACACTTCCTGAAAAGGAAATGGAAGAAACGAACTGGGAACTTCTTTCCGATGAGGAGATGGAAGCTCTGTTCATAAACAATCAAACAAATTAAATTTTGGAGGTATTCAACTATGACTATTTTTAAGAAAAAAGCAACTGATACTCAGGAAACAAAGAAACTGCCTATGACCGGAAAGGTTAAGAAAGGCTTCCGTGCTTATTGCACAATGGTCATTGTCGGTGCGTTGGCACTTGGAATGACAACGACTGCATTTGCAGCGAATGACCCGCTTACCGTAGTCAACAATCTGTCTGACTTTATCTTTGGACTTATCCGTGCCATCGGTATGATTTTGCTCGGCTTTGGTATCGTGCAGGTCGGTCTTTCACTCAAATCTCACGACCCTTCTCAGAGAGCCAATGGCTTCCTGACTCTTGCGGGCGGTGTCATTATCACTTTTGCGAAAGAAATCCTTACTCTTATCACAGGCTAAGATAAGAGTTACACAGTTATCGAGGGGTGTGCCAAGTTAAGGTACACCCCTTAATTGTAAGGAGGTGCTTTGAATGAGTGATAACTGGGTAGTTCAAAATCTTGAAAATGCCCTTGAAACTTGGAATGAAAAACTGTCGGAAATATGGACGCTCATCACAACTACACCGCAGAACTTTAAGGGCGGGAATATCTGGAAGGTTATCGTTGACATCAACGGTGCAGTTCAGGCTATCGGGCTTGCCTTACTTGTATTGTTCTTCGTGATAGGTATGGTAAAGACCTGCGGAAGTTTTACAGATGTGAAGAAACCGGAACACGCTTTAAAACTCTTTGTCCGTTTTGCATTGGCGAAAGGTGTTATCACATACGGAATGGAGCTTATGCTTGCATTATTTAATATCGTGCAAGGGACGATTTCAACCATTATGAATGCTGCCGGATTTGGAACTCCGGAACAGACGACCTTACCCGCAGAGATGGTAACGACCATAGAGGATTGCGGATTTTTTGAGAGTATCCCTTTGTGGGCGGTAACGCTTATCGGAGGATTATTTATCACGGTGCTGTCGTTCATTCTGATAATGACAGTGTATGGACGATTTTTCAAGTTGTATAGTGCGCCCGGAAGGGCTGCGGCGTAAGCCAAAGCAGCTCGCGGGCAATTTGGGATTCTGCCAGTAGCGCGGCAGTAGGAAAAGGTATTACGAAGGGAGGTAAAAATTACCCTATCACCAACCGATTTATCCGGCGGGGAAACCCAATGGGGAGTGTAGCATATCGGTAACGTCGTAAGTTGGGAAACTATCGAACCACTACTGAACGGCAAGGTGAAACGTTGTGAATGAGGAATAAAGCTGGATTGCTTGAAGGGCAGTCCAAGGCGGCATACTTGAGCCGGCGGCGCAGGATAGTTGTATTCGCCGCATACCGTGGCAATTGGTGACATGTACACGCCGATTGCGAGATACCCACGACAGCCAACCGCAGTAAGCGGATAACGGACGAAAACCCATTCCGACATCACAACACGCTGTCCCAAACTGCCTAACCGGGGATTGCCTAACCCGGAACGCCCTTATAGGCTATGGCTTTCAGAGCCTGAAAATCCGGTATGGCAACGGAGCCGCCGTAGTAGTCCGAGCAAGGGAAAGCCTTGCGCATGGCGAAGAGCGGCAGGATATCAACCAAACTATCAATGGAAAGGTGCGTGAGGCACTATGAGAAGTCCAAAGAACGTTTTGGAAAGTCTGACATCAAAAGCAGCAAACAAAGATTACCACTATCAAAGGCTCTATCGAAACTTGTACAATCCTGCATTTTTTCTGCTGGCATATGAGCGTATCCAAGCAAAACCCGGCAACATGACAACCGGAAGCGATGGGAAAACAATCGACGGCATGAGTATGAAGCGAACTGAAGCCCTCATCCAAAAACTGAAGGATTTCAGTTATCAGCCAAAACCTGCCAGAAGAACGTATATCCCAAAAGCAAACGGTAAAACACGTCCCCTTGGTATTCCGTCCTTTGATGACAAGCTGGTGCAAGAGGTGGTGCGCATAATACTGGAAAGTATCTACGAATCTACCTTCTGTGCTACTTCCCATGGATTCCGCCCAAAGCGGAGCTGTCATACGGCTCTGCAATATATCAAGCGGAACTACACGGGGGTCAAATGGTTTGTTGAGGGTGATATCAAAGGGTGCTTCGACCACGTTGACCATCATGTGCTGGTACAGATACTGCGCAGACGCATTGCGGACGAGCATTTCATCGGCCTGATTTGGAAATTCCTGAAAGCGGGATATATGGAAAACTGGGTGTACTACAACACCTATTCCGGCACCCCGCAAGGGTCACTGATTAGCCCAATTCTGGCGAATATCTACCTCAATGAACTGGATGTGTTTATGGCGGAGTATGCAAAATCCTTTAACCGTGGTACAAAGCGGAAAATCAATCCGGCCTACAAAAAGCCGTTGGATGTCCGGCGCGGAAAACAGGAATGGCTGAAACGCAATGAAGCAAAAATCAGCGAGGAAAAACGCCGGGAGGTCATGGCGCAGATACAGGAACTTAATGGCCGACTGCGCTCTATCCCTTACAGCGCCCCCATGGATACGGAATACAGACGGGTTGTTTATGTCCGCTACGCCGACGACTTCCTAATTGGTGTGATTGGAAGCAAAGAGGATGCGAGGCAGGTCAAATCCGATGTGGGAGCGTTCATCAAGGAACATCTTCATTTGGAGATGTCCCCGGAAAAAACGCTCATTACCCACGGAAGTGACTTCGCCCACTTCCTCGGATATCTGATTACAGTCAGCCGGGAACAAAACAGTACCCGGACAAAGACCGGTTTTACACGCCGAACCTATGTAGGAAAAGTCAAGCTGTATGTGCCCAAAGAGAAATGGCTGAACCGCCTTCTCTCCTATGGCGCGCTGAAAATCAGCTATGACAAAACCCATGGGAACAAAGAGGTATGGGAACCGGTACGGCGTCCGGGGTTGATACGTCTGGATGATATTGAGATTCTGAACCAGTACAATGCAGAAGTACGGGGCATGTACAACTATTATCGGCTGGCAAACAATGCAACGGTGTTGAACTCCTTCCTCTATGTGATGAAGTTCAGCATGTACAAGACCTTCGCCGGAAAATATCGGACGAGCATGCGGAAAATTATTCGCAAATACTGCCACAACGGGGATTTTACCGTATCGTATCCAACGAAAAACGGGACAAAATCCGTGGTGTTTTACAATCAGGGCATGCGTCATAACGACAAAGTCGTTGTAACGGAAAACCCGGACATTATTGGCAGGGCTAACGAGAATCGCCGCTATACCCGGCTGACAGACCGGTTGCAAGGCCATATCTGCGAGTTCTGCGGAGCCGAAACAGAGGATATTGAAATCCATCATGTCCGAAGACTGAAAGATTTAAGTGGTAAGGCAGAATGGGAACGCCAAATGATTGCGCGTAAACGCAAGACAATGGCGCTGTGCCATTCCTGCCATGTAAAGCTGCACAATGGAAAGTTAGACTGATATCTGGAAAGCCGGATACACCGAGAGGTGTACGTCCGGTTTGGAGGGGAGCGTTTGGAAACCTACCGCAGCAATGCGGCAAGGCGCTGGGCGCTTACCCTACTGTACACAGCACTTGCACCGATACCGCTTTCCACATTTGCAGGAGAACCTACACAGAATGTAGGCAAGAGTTTTATCAAGAGCTATTGTGCAGTTCTGCTTGAGGGAGCAGTCATTGTACTTGCTTGTATTATTTTCTCCGTATTTGCTTCATCGCCGCCAGTAGTGAATCCTGATGCAGCAGCAGTTACGCAGGTGTGGGCATATATCGGGGAATTGGTATTTAATATGCTTGTTCTTGTCGGTGCAGTGAAAATGTCTGACCGTATTATCCGAGAGATGATGGGACTTTAAGGAGAGATTTTGAGATGAACCAAAGAGATTGTAAGAAATGCGTTTACTATGGCGGTAAACGAAAAGGCAAAGTCTTTTGCCTGAATGATAAATGCGTGAGGGAGAAAGACCGAAACCGCAGGAAAGGAAACAGATATGGAAGTAAAAATTAACCGAGAAATCAGAAATTATACAGAGTCAATGTTTTTTGGACTGTCGCTCAGACAGTTCATTTTTTCTGTTCT
>OLPL01000645.1_pt1 | contig 25395 bp, 25 predicted proteins | sample 1673211 | NCBI WGS metagenome assembly OLPL01 (sample SAMEA3136766, study PRJEB25190) | human gut metagenome | reverse complement strand
AAACGGGAGTTAAGAGGGTAGAAACCGCAGGTGTCTACCCTCTTGCCCACCGCCGCGGGTGCGGCGAACCCTGTGCAGAATATTTACAAATTAAGATCACCGAGACTCGGGTTGTACCCAATACAATCGAAAACCAATGTTAAATGTGTGTAAAGCCTGCGTATTAACGCAATTTTTATTGACAGTACCATGTAAAAACCATATAATTAAAATGTATGCGAATCGTCAAGAAATAATGAAAATGATTGTGTAACAAAACGGGAGGAAGCATATGGGTTTTGATGTGCTGTCAATCGTGCAGATGATCGGCGGTCTTGCGCTGTTCATCTACGGTATGACGACAATGGGAAAGGGTTTGGAGCGCGCAGCTGGCTCTAAACTGGAGAAAACACTCGAAAAAATGACGGGCAATGTCGTTACGGCTCTGCTGATGGGCATGGTCGTTACCATGGTCATTCAATCTTCGTCCGCAACGACCGTTATGGTTGTCGGCTTTGTAAACGCCGGTATCATGACGCTCAAGCAGTCGGTCGGCGTTATCCTCGGTGCCAACATCGGTACCACGATTACCGCGCAGATCCTGCGTCTGTCTGGCGGCGAGGGCAGCGGCAACCTGTTCATGGATCTGCTCAAGCCAAAGAATCTGGCATATATCATCGTGCTGGTCGGCGTAATCATTATGATGATTGCAAAAAAGCGCCGTACCCGCGATATCGCGGATATCTTCACCGGTTTCGGTATTCTGTTCATCGGCATGTCGGTCATGGAGGGCGCAGTTGCACCGCTGGCTGATCTGCCGCAGTTCGCGGATCTGTTCGCTGCTATCTCCAATCCGGTGCTCGGCGTGCTGGTTGGCGCGGGCGTTACCGCGATCATCCAGTCGTCCTCCGCATCGGTTGGTATCCTGCAGGCGCTGTCTACCACGGGTGCGATCACCTATTCGGCTGCTATCCCGATCATCCTCGGTCAGAACATCGGTACCTGTATCACCGCATTCCTGTCCTCGGTGGGCGGCTCCAAGAATGCCCGCCGTACCGCGATGGTACACTTCTACTTCAACCTGATCGGCTCCATCCTGTTCCTGGTCGGCATTTATGCGATTCAGTACACGGTTGGTTTCTCTTTCTGGGATAACGCAATCGACAAGGGCGGCATCGCAAACTTCCATACGCTGTTCAATCTCACCTGTACGGTGCTGTTCCTGCCGTTCACCGGTCTGCTGGTCAAGCTGGCAACGGCAAGCGTGCCTGCCGAGGAGACGCAGGAGGACCCGCTGGCAAAGCTGGAGCCTCGCTTCCTGACCACGCCGTCCCTGGCACTCGATCAGGCGCAGCGCTGCATTGCCGACATGGGCGACACTGCCAAGCAGAATTTCCATCTGGCAACCGACCCGCTGTTCGGCGGCGCGGCTGCAAACGAGGAGATCTTCCACGAGCACGAGGCCTTCCTCGACCGTGCGGAGGTTGAGATTGGCCGTTACCTGACTACCATCCACAACATCCGTTCGGTCGATCAGCGCCGCCAGATGGCCGAGATGATGCACTCGCTGTCCGATTTTGAGAAGATCGGCGACTATGCGCAGAATATCTTCGAGCGTGCCGACGAGTTCCGTGAGGCCGGTCTGTCCTTCTCACCGAGTGCGATGCAGGAACTGCGCACCATGTGCGAAGCGGTTGCCGAGGTGCTCGACATGACCGTTGACGGCTATGACAATCAGGCTGTTTCGACCGCCCGTATGGTCGAGCCGCTGGAAGAAGTCGTGGATACGATGAAGGAGCGTCTCAAGAGCCGCCACATCGAGCGTCTGGGCCGGAACGAGTGCACTATGCAGACCGGTATCCACTTCCTGGATATTGTGCATGACCTTGAGAAGATCAGCGACCACTGCTCGAATATCGCCATTTATACCATCCAGCTGGCGGAGGGTGCAGCAGAGTTTGATACGCACGCCTACGTCAAGCAGGCATATAAGGAGACCCCGCAGTTCGCGGAGAAGCTCAAATTCTATCAGAATAAGTACCTCACCAAGATTGATGAAGTCGAGGCGATGGAGTAACACAAAAAGAGATTGGCTTTGCCAATCTCTTTTTTTATTGAGAATTGTGGTATCGCACCGTGCGCGATAATTTAAGGCAATACCGCATAATTTCCGCAAAGCACCGCAGTCTTAATTGTGCGGTGTTGCCTTAAGAAAAGGGCGGACACACCGATCCGCCCCTGCGTACGAATTAAACGAACACATTTTGCACCAGCACCATGTAAAGCACCGTGCCGACGCCGATGGACAGCAGGTTATTATGCTTCCAGATGTGCAGCAGCGCCGTGATGGCGATGCACAGCAGCTCGGGAATACCGTGGGTACCCATCACCCAGCCGACGTTTTTCAGGCAGTACACGACCAGCAGCGCGATGACTGCGGGCGGCAGTGTCGAGCCGAGGTATCGGATGATCGGCGGGATGGGCTTGGAGCCGTTGAACAGCAGGAACGGCGCGACGCGCGTTGCAAACGTGCAGACGGCTGCCACGGCGATCATGGCGATAGCATAAACAGTTGTCATAATCAGGCGACCTCCTTTGCCAGACGGCCGCGCATAGCGACCAGCATGACGCAGATTGCGAGCATGGCGGGCAGGATGAAATTGTCCGGCCCGAGGATGGCGAGCGACACAGCTGCCGCAGCCAGCCCCATCAGTGCGGGGATGTGGCACTTCGTGCTCTGCCACTGCTCCACGAAGATGACCGTGAACAGCGAGGTCATGGCAAAATCAATGCCGGTGGTGTCAAACGGCAGTATGCCGCCGATGATCGTGCCGAGCACGCCGCCGAGGATCCAGTAGCTATGATCCAGCATGGCGATCCAGAAGCGCATATCGCCTGCATCAATACCCTCGGGCGTTTTGACCGAGCACAGCAGGGAATAGGTTTCGTCGGTGAGCGAAAAGATCATGTACCACTTGCGGTGTCCCATCGCGTGGAACGTTTCCAGAAAGGACAGACCGTAGAAGATATGCCGGCAGTTGAGCAGCAGCGTCATCACCGCAACGGTAACAAGGGACGCCTTGGCCGCCAGAAGCGACACAAGCAGATACTGTCCCGAGCCTGCGTAGATGCTCAGGCTGCAGAAGAAGGACCAGATCGATCCGAAGCCGATATCGCGCAGCATAACACCGAATGCAAAACCGATGAACAGATAGCCGCACAGTACGGGTATCGTGGCGGTAAAGGCAGGACGAAACGCCTTTTTCATGGAAATCACCTACATACTATAAGGGTAAAAGAAAAGCGCTCTGCGAACAGAGCGCTTTGGCATTTCAACGTAAACGCACAGATCGTTAAAATCAGATAGCGCGGGTAACCTTGCCGGAACGGAGGCACCGAGTACATACGTTGATATGGCGGGGAGTACCATCGACCATAGCCTTTACGCGACGAACGTTCGGCTTCCAGGTTCGATTGGAACGACGGTGAGAGTGGGAAACCTGAATACCAAAGGTCACACCCTTATTGCAAATATCGCACTTTGCCATTTTCCTGCACCTCCTTCTTTCGGGCATTGCATAGCAGATATTATATTACCACATGTATAGAATGAATGCAAGCATTTTTTTCAGAAAAAGAGAAAATCCAAAAATGCAATAATTAACTTACCGCAAAGGAGTAGTCCTCGAGGTAAGTTTTTTTATTACAAAAATCCGAATGGAGGTGCAAAAATGTCCGAAGTAAAAAGAGCAATTACCGATGCAATGCGTCAGCGTATTTACGAGATGTGGATTGCCGGATATAAGGTAGCGAACATCGCAGCCGACCTCGGTGTTAATGCTCACACAGTAAAGAGTGAGTTGGAGCGCGGCTACACCGGTGACATTTACATCGGTGGACGCAAGGTTTATGACCCTGATCGTGCATCTGCAATTGCAAAGATGGTAAAGGCAGGGCGTCCTCCAGTGCGCATCGTGCCGCCTGTTGTATTAGGCAAGGAGCCGCATCATGACTGATACGCGGGTTATTTGCTCGGCCTGTGCAGCGAAGTTTCTCCGCCGTTTCCAGTCTGTTGCGAGCAAAACCAATTAAGGAGGAAAGAAAAGTAATGCCTTACCGTTTTCACCCGACAAAGCGCGGTCTGTATAAGCTGGCCGCTGAAAAAGCCGCCGAGCTGTCGTGGCTTGAACTGCCGAAAAGCAGTGAAATGTTGTTTGAGCATGGCAAGCACTCTGCTTGGCTGCTCTGGCCATATCACAAAATTTACTTTACGCCGTCCCCGTACCCGCTGCTGGCGGTTGAGCAGTATGGCGATGCACCCTCCGATGAAGCGAAGTGTGTTCGTCAGCGCAAAGTTTTCAATTTTTCGCTTGCTGACGTGCAAGCGTATGGCTTGATCAAGGAAGTTCCATCAAAGGAGAGCTGCTTATGAAGTACCAGCTGGCGGAAAAATCCCACTATCTGCTCAAGCACGCGATGTATGAGCTGACTTATGAAAAGCTCAAGGACGATCCGAACTGGTCGATTGAACCGTTCACCTACACTTTCATGCACGAAGAGCCGACTTCCGATAAGGTTTCTCTCGGCTGGGTTACAGGCATGACAGCGCATATCTGTATTCAGGCCGATACGGCGCATTTTATCGTAGAGCAACGCAAACAGGACGGTTCTCTGCTGCAGCGCAAGGAAATCAAGGTCACTTTCGACGAGCTTTTCAATTTTGGATTGGTCGAGATTGTGCCGGATAAGCCGCACCAGAGTTTCTTCTGGCACAAAGATAAGTAAATAAACAGCAGCGTGGAAACTGCTGAAACCATGTGTTCCAATGGAACACACGACTACAAAGGGGATAATTTTATGAAAACCGTATCTATCATCAACCTCAAAGGCGGCGTTGCTAAGACACTGACCACCGTCAGCATGGCCTATGCGCTGTCGCAGCAGTATAATGCGCGTGTACTGGTCGTAGATAACGACAAGCAGGGAAACTGCTCCAAGACCTTCGGCGTACACAGCTATGACCGCATGAGCATTGCCGATCTGATGCTCGACCGCGATGCCGATTTGGGAGAGGTTATTCAGCACACCAAGTACGACCGCATTGATGTTATTCCGGCGAATATGACATTGCTCACCGCAAATATGCAGGTGATGATGGACAGTTCCAGACCGCAGCAGACACGCCTGCGCACTGCGCTCCGCAAGGTTGCAGACCTGTACGACTACTGTCTGATCGACAACGCGCCGGACATCAACATTTCGACGGTAAACGCTCTTGTTGCATCTGATGAAGCTGTTATTCCGGTCAAGATCGACAGCTACGCCTTTGACGGCCTGATCGAGCTGAAGAACCAGATTGAGATCACCCGCGAGGAACTTAATCCGGGACTGCGGCTTGCCGGTTGCCTTATCACCTGCTTCCAGCGTCAGGCCGGAGAGCAGACCGGCGAGGACTGGCTGCGCGAAAATCTGGATTGTCCCGTCTACAAGACACATATCCGGTACAGCGGTAAGGTCGTTGGCAGCAGCTTCGAGTGCAAGCCGATTATCGAATACAGCAAGACCAGCGCCGCCGCGCGTGATTACCTCGATTTCGTCAGCGAGTTTCTGTCCGCAGAGAAAAGAGGTTGAGAGATATGGGATTTTCTATTACCGATATGCTGAACAAGGATACCTCTATGGCAGCTGCACCTGTTAAAGACCATACCATTGAGCGTATCAGCTACTCCAAGCTCGTCCCCAGCGAGGATAATTTTTACTCTATGCAGGAGATTGAGGAACTGAAAACCGCTATCGAACTTGCAGGCCGCGTGCTGAACAACCTCGTTGTTACTCCGTTGGAAGATGGCAAATATAAAATTCTGTCCGGTCACCGCCGCCACAGAGCGGTCGGTATGCTGTTGGACGAGGGCAAGACAGAGTACGAGTTTCTGCCTTGCTCCGTAGAACAGATCGATGACACCGACCGCGCCGTGCGCGAACAGGTGTTGCTCATCGCCGCCAACTCCCAGCGCGAGAAAACCGCATGGGACAAGCTCGAAGAAGTCCGCCGTATGCGCGACTTGCAGCGACAGGCTAAGGCAGAGCGAGGTCTGAACGGTCGTGTACGCGATCTGGTCGCACGCAGTCTTAACATCAGTTCCAGCCGCGTAGCCAAGTATGACAGTATACTGAACAACCTCATTCCCTCTTTAATGGAAGAAATTAAGGCTGACAATCTGCCGATTTCCACTGCCTATGCGCTGAGTAAGCTGAATACAGAACAACAGCAGGCTGCATTTATCTGCTTTGTGCAAACCGGTAAATTGCCGACCGGCGATGATGTGTTCCAGTCGAACACGCCTGACACCACCGTACAACCGGAAGTATCTGCTCCGCAGTCGGAGAGCACACCGGCAACGCCGCAGACGGACAATGTGTTCCCATCGAACACGCTGCCTGGTGATGCAGCACGACTTGTCCAGCAGCTTACCTGTCTGCCGGATAGCAAGCTGCCACGCCTTGCAAAACTGCTCGGCACCAGCGTTTCCCAACTCGCCAGTGACATTGATGATCTGACCGGTAAAATTTAAGGAGGTTGGCGATGCCTTTCTCAACATATACCAAAGCCGAATTACACCAGTTAGTTGCCGATGCAGGCCATCCGGTCGTAATTAAGACTGCTTTTATCATTAACGGTAAAATCGACTTAGAAAGCGATTTTGAGTGGGTGATGTATGACGGAAACTATATTTACGCGCAGTCCATGAAAGACGATTTGAGTAATTATGACATAGTATGGACTGCTTTCCGCGAACAGCAGCCTGCGCCCGAACTAAACGCTGCAAGCGAAACATCCGCTTTGACCCTTAAAGAGTTAAACCAGTTAGTTGCTGATGCAGGACAACCGATTATCGTATGGGTTGTTCTGCCCGGTAATGAAAGCGAGCCGACAGAAGAAAGCTGGGGAATGTACAACGGAGATTTTTTGTGTACGCCAGATTACACAGACGGTTATGATATTACTAATTTCAGCACGGAATGGATTGCGTACCGCAAACCGCCATTACAAAATTGAGGGAAATTGTCTTGGTTATAATTATTAGCGGTATCGGTAGCAGAAGTGCTTATCCCATTATCACAGTTATTCCAAAATAATTTACGCCACGAGCCTTGCTCGTGGTCATGCGCCGGGAGCGCAGGAAACGATCTATCCCCTTGTTGACTGCGTTTTCCAAGCCCGGCGTATGACCATGTGCAAGACTATAATACTATGAGGAGGACAACAACCTATGGAAGTACGAACCGATTTCCCTTCAAGTATGTACCACACGAAACTTCAGTGGGCGCAACTTGGCAAGGCTCTCAATGCTGATGCAGTAGGAATCGAAATGTGGGTCAATTCCTGCCAGATCAACAGAGCAATCTTTTACACTGTCGATGAGGTACACAACGGGACACAGACCGAATTGGATGAGGTATTGGAGCCGCTCCGCAAGAAAGCCGAAGCCTCTCGCGTTGCTCGTCTGCGCGAAAAAGAAGAACGCCTCATTGCACGCGAGAAGCGGATCAGCGACAGCGCCCAGCAGCGCGGTGTGAAAAAGGTACTATCGCTGCTTGCAGCAGCAATGCCGCAGGCCGCAGCACCCGAAGCACAAGCTATCGTAATCGACACCGAAACGACTGGTTTGACCGATAGTGATGAGCTGCTGCAAATCAGCGTGATCGACGATGCCGGGACCGTTCTGTTCGACAGTCTGGTGCGCCCGTATTTTCATACGGAGTGGCCAGAAGCGCAGAAAGTTAATGGTATTACGCCGGAAATGGTCGCAGGTGCGCCATATCCACATGAGTTGTTACCGCAGCTTGTAGAGATTTTCTCCGAGATGTCTGTCTGCATCGGTTATAATACATCGTTCGACCTCGGTTTTCTTGACCGCATTGGCGTACCGACCGAGCATCTAACCGTAATTGATGTCATGCAGATGTTTGTGGACTACCTAAACGCCAACGGCGGTACTCACAGACGCGCATCGCTCTCTACCTGTACAAAATATTTTGATTACAAGTGGGAGGGCGCAGCACACAACACCCTTGCAGATGCCAAAGCCACTTTGTACTGCTACAACATGATGAAGATTATCAAATAATAATGCTATGACTTATATATATCACTTAAATTATCTTTGTATCCCTGATGGCGGCACGCCGTCCGAACTGGACTGCTGCGTAGGGACATCGGTCAAGCTGCAAAGCGATAATGATATTGTGCAGCTTAAAGCAGCGCTGGCGCGAGATTTTATCAAGAGCGAAGCATATCCCTCACACTATTTGCGAAATCCAACCGCACATATCACTGTTGTTATCCGCAACATTACGCTGCTGCATAAAGAGGATAACCCTGATGACTGAATTATCTATCATTTACAGCGTGCCTGCAACATCATCTGATCTTGAAAAGCAGTCCAGTGCTACACCGGACAGCATCAAGCACAGCATCGCATCTGCGCGCCGGTCGGAGCTGATCGAGCAGCTTACCTCTTGCCGCAAAGCGAACGGAGGTGCGGACGATGCGTAAAATTCCTCGCACCCGCCTTGCACCGGAAGATCTCGCTGTAATCGCGTACCACGAGGATAATGGAGATCTCGTCATATTGCGTTTCTCGCATGGACAAGAGCGCGATATACGCTTTGCGTTCCGCTGTATTGCAGATTACGATCCTGCGTGCATTATGCTGCATCGTTTTCCTAAGGAGTGAACTCTGTTCATGGCAAATAAGAGTAGACCAAAGCAGCTCTCATTCCGAGTTAGTGAGGAAGAATGGGAGTTACTACAACAGAAAATCGCAGAAAGCGGCATGAACCAACAGCAGTACATTTTGTCCTGCGTGTTTGGAAAGGCGATTATAAACACAGATGGGATTAAGGCCGTTGTACCCGAGTTAAAACAGCAAGGTGCAAATCTAAATCAGATTGGGCAAAAATTATCAGTGACATTGAATGATTTAAGTAGTGTGTGGCAGTCATTAGGAGCGGCGCTTCAGACAGTAAGAGGTACAAAAAAATAATGAAACTGTTTTACATGATCCTCGCGTCCCTCATCACTGTTTTAATGGCAAGCTACGCACTCTGGTTGATCGCGCACATCGATATGCCGCTGCCGAAACGCTTAGTGCAGCTTTTCCCACCACTTTTTCTTTTAATCATGGTATTCTTACGGATTTTCTGGCTTTTCATCAGATAAGGAGGACAAAATGAGCAGTATTTCTATCAACAACTGCGTATTCATGGGCCGCTTAACAGGCGAACCAGAAATGCGCTACACGCGCAGCAATAAGCCGGTCACAACCTTTCGCATTGCTGTCAGCCGCCGTTCCAGCGCAGATGTTACCGACTTTATCCCCTGCGTGACCTATGGCGCGCAAGCAGAGTTTGTGTCACAGTGGTTTCAGAAAGGTACGCTGGCTATCGTGATCGGTCAGCTCACCTCGCATATGTGGGTGGACAAGAACACTGGCAAGACCCGTGTAGACTATGAAATCCAGTGTGACAATGTGCAGTTTGGCGAAACCAAAAAGCAGCGTATCGCGCGTGAACAGGAGCAGCCGCCGCAGGCCGCAGAGCCGGAAGCAACTCCTGTGTCGGAAGCATCACCCATACCGCAGGCCGCGCCACAGAGTGGGCCAGAGCGCAGCGGCTTACAGATTGTAGCCGTAGATACCCTTACCGGCAATGTGCTCGCTAACGCCGTCTACGACCTCTATACGATGGACGGTGCAGCAGTCAGCCTGCATAACGGCACCGATGCAGACGGCATTGCATCAATTGTCGGTCTGTCCGCAGGTGATTATATTATCACTGAAGTAACTGCTCCGACCGGCTTCCGCCCGGTTGCCCGTTCGGTCAATGTAAATCTGGAACCGGGCATCAATCACAGCATTACCTTCCCTCACAGCGCTGAACCGGCGCAGCAGCCGCAGCCGTCTATCCCAGTCTATAATGATATGCCGGAGGGTTATGTCGATGATGATCGCGACGTTATGATCTAAAATGCGTGTTCTATCGGAACACAAAGGAGGTGTGCGCCGGTGACGAAAAGCGATTTAGAACAGCTTACACTGCTGAACTCTGAAATCTCCCGCGACTTAGAGCGTCTGCAAGAGTTGTATGCACTTCTTACCGGCTGCACATCGTCCATCAGGGGTTTACCTCATATCGGTTTGCTGCGCGGCAGCGACCGTACAGATAAGTTTGTGTCCATGATTGATGTGCTGGAGCAGCAGATCAAAGAGCGCGTCTTGGATAGTGCAGCGCTTTACATTCAAATCTGGTCATATATCAACACAATTCACGATCCCCTCGTGCGTCAAATCATAGCTTTGCGCTACATAGACGGCCTGCCCTGGCAACAGGTTGCTAACAACATCGGTGGCGGCATTTCCGTCAGTGGTGTCCGTATGATACTCGACCGTTATCTTGCAGCCAATACAGGATAACAGCAGGAGGTTTCCCTTAATGTCCAACACCGGCTTTACCATCGGTTACAACTGCATACTGCGAGATCAGTCCCTGTCGCTTGCGACAAAGGGACTTTATCTCGTTGTTTCCAGCTATATCGGTATGCCGGAATGGAAATTGACGAAAAACACGCTGAACAAGATCTGCGGTACTGCCTATGCAGTGGAAAAGGCATGGAAAGAGCTGCTTGCAGCAGGCTATCTCAAGCACTATACTGCTCGTGCAGCTTCCGGCGCATTTATTCACCGCTACGAGCTGATGCAGGAGCCATCTGCTTCTGCGCCGCACGCATTTGTTACCGATGCTGATTTTGTCAGCGGTGACTGTCGTATTGTTCTGTCCGGTGAGAGTAAGCGTGACTTCACACAAATTCCGAACTCGATCCTGCGCAGCAAGCGTATCCCGCTGGCTGTTAAGGGTCTTTTCGGCGTGGTTGCACATCTTATCAACATCCCGAATTTTTCTCTTAACCCGGCTGGTGTACGGGCGTTCTGCATGGAGCGGATCAAGCGCTTTTCCTCCATCTGGCGGCAGCTCAAGCTGACCGGTCTGCTCAAGCAGCATCGTTACCCGACCGGCGAGGAGAACAGCTTTGAGTACCAATACGAATTGCTCGACCAGCCGGATAGCGAAGCACCGTACCTCGTGAACCATCATGCGGACGGCTCGGTATCCAGCGAGCGCACGATCAGCGACTACATAGCGCAGGCCAGTGCAAAGATCAAGCGTTTGTTCGGCGCAGACGGCTCTCAGCCGCCGCGCAAGCGCCGCAAGAACGCCGTCCGTAAATCTTCCGGCTTAACAAAGAACACGCCGCCTATGCCGCATGATGAGCGCATAAAAGACATTCGCGCGCAGATTGATGCGGACACGCTGGAACTCCATTACGCGCAGGGAAATGTGGAAATGGCAGTCGAAGCGCTGGCTGAATTGAAATATGAGAAAGACATCAAGATTAAAAACAACGATATTCCGCTGGAAGATCGTCAAGCGGTTGTTGCGCGTGTTGCTCGTCCCAATATTTCTCATTTCCTTAGTGAAAAAGAGAATGTTCTCGCGCGCAGCACGCAAAATTCGGTCGCTTACTGCCGCACTGTGTTGTATGATTACCTGATACAGCAGCAGGCAAAAGACGATGCACAGCCGCAACAGTCCGATATAATCCCTCTGTGGGAGGAAATCTGGCTTAAACAAAAAGAAGAAATCAAAAAGCGCCGCAAAGCTGAGGAAGCGAAACAATCTGAACAATCCGTCAGCGAACCAGTAAAGGCATAATCAGCCGTAACTCCAACATTCGGAGCTACGGCTATTGCCCTTGCTTTTTTCTTTTCTTAATCTGGATTTCCGGCTTTCTTACAAGCTGTTTCTTGCATCTCCGGTCGTTTTTCGACCGGATTTTTTAATTTTACCTACCATATACCTTTTTTCATGGGGCGGGTATAAAACAGGCACCTTGCAAATTAGGCGTACTGCACAAATGGTATTATGCAAAATGGTACAAAATAATTAAACATCTTCCATTTAGACTCTCATAATAATACTTCTTATATCATACTCAGTTTGGGTGAGAAAAAGCGAAGAAAAAGTAATTTGTGCGTTTTGTGCGCTCCATCTGTGCTACAATATAAACTGGGCGAAAGCCTAAGAAAACTTTATAGCAGGAAGCTACTTTTAAGAGCATCGGTTTTTTCCGACGCTCTTTTTTTGTACCCAAAATCCCTTGCCGCTATGTAGGAGGTATCGAATTTACATATGTTAAGCAAAGAGGAATGGAACGCCAACAAAGATAGCACCAGCATTATTTATTGCTTTGAAGATGGCACGACCAAGGAAATCACAATGGCAGAATATCTGCGCGCCCACCCGGAGCATAGCGCCGAAGATTTTCGTATTATCAAAGAGCTTTCGGATGAACTGTTACACACTTTCTATCTATCGGATAAACGCGCAGAAAATTATCTTTCTGATCGTACATTTGAAACAGCTACGAAGCATATCGCATCCTCGGAACTGGGGCCGTTGGAAAGCCTGCTGCGAAAAGAACAGCTTCGCTTTGCTTTTCGTGTAGCTGCGCGCCTGCTGCACAGCGGCAAGCTGACAGCTGTACAGCGCCGCTGCTTTATTGCATATTTCATCAAGGGTAAAACCGTAGCCGAAATTGCGCATGACGAAAAAACCTACCGCATGACAATCTGGCGGCATATTCGCCGCTTAGAAGCCGCCCTGCGCGACGCCGTTTGATATGTGTTCCATTGGAACACTTTTTTTATTTTCTGAAATGAGGAGTGAACACTATGCCAAAATTCACACCGCAGCAGCTTGATGAGCTTTATCACCAGACGCTTGCGGAATTTGCTGCATCCCCGGAGAAATGGACGAGCTTTCTCGACACAGCAGCACGACTGTACAAGTATGATTTCAAATCACAGGTATTGATCTGGTCACAGCGACCGGATGCAACGGCCTGTGCCGAGCTGCCGCTGTGGAACGAACGCCTGCACCGCCGCGTCAATCGCGGCTCAAACGGTATCGGTATCGTTGACAGCAGCAGCAACCAGCCGCGTATCAAGTATCTGTTCGATATTTCGGATACTTCGCCGCGTGACCAGTCTGTCGCACCGCCGTATATCTGGCAGATGCGGAACGATGCATACGATACAGTTCTGGACGGTATCTCTGCCGCATTGGGCGAGAATATGCAGACCGATTTTGATTTCCCTATTAACCTGTATCTGTCCGCCCAGTGCTTTGCTGATAAGAAAGCCAGCGAGTACACCGATAACACCGATTTAATCCGCATCGCAGTAAAGTCCACTGCTTATAGCGTCTTGCAGCGCTGTGGCTTTGAACCGTCGCAGTACATCTCGGATATTCCCACCGGAAACCTCTCTCCTAACGAGCTTGCGCTTGTCGGACAGATTACGCAGGAAGCGTCTGAAACGGCATTACGCTCGATTGAGCAGTCGATGAAGAACTTGGACGGTTGTAAACTTTTTCGATTTACAACGCGAAAGCGTATTGCAGAACAGCCTTCTATGTTGTATAATAAAGGTACTGAAAGAGTATCTGAACCGACAAAGGAAGGAGCTGTTATAGATGGCAAAACTGCCGAAGAAAGTGTATTACCACGAGGGGCCGGACGGCAAGATGCACCCCGATCTGGTAGAGCCGGAGTACGGCGAATGGGGCGCAGCGCGTCTGAGGTACATGAAGCAGTACCTGCCGGAGGAACTGATGGAATTGCTTCGGAATTGCGAGCTGAACCACTATCTGAACAAGCTGGATCGCCGCGCGATGGACAAATTCGAGTCGCTGGTAGCACAGAAAGCGAAGCATCATGGCGTGACAGAGGAACTGAAAGAACGCGACCCGATGCAGTGGATCGGTCTGATGGGCAACATTCAGCACGAAGTGACGCAGATCATCGAGGAAACCTTCATTTATTAAACAGCCAAACAGCAGCAGAGCCGGAAAAGCCTGCTGCTGTTGCTTTTGAGCAGATGTCGCTGACGGACGATGGCGGCAATGTGTTCGAGCCGAACACACAGCCTGCCGCACCTGCTTCTGATGTGTTCGATTGGAACACGCCTGATGTGTCAGACGATGTAATCAATCGTATGCTGACCGCGGGCGGCAACAGCACCCATAGCCGCGAGCGTATCGCGGCTTTTTTCATGCAGCCTGATGTCAGCGCTGCGGAAGCAGCGGCGTTCCTGTGTCGAGAATATCGTTTGGGCGGCAAAGGTATTCGTGTGGATAATATCGACTATTCCCTCCGGTTTGACAACACCGGCCTGCGTATCGCACGCGGCCATGATACCCGCACACCGCGCGCTGCTGTACTGACTTATGAAGATGCAGCTAATCGTATCTCCACGCTGCTGAAAAACGGCCGGTATGCGACAGCGGCTGAACTTACAGATGCAAAGCCGAACGAATATCGTGAACTTGCATCAGAAATCTGGCACACCTATCACGATATGAGCGAAGAAGCGCGGGAGCAAGGCTTTTTTGCGCAGACAAAGGAATTTGCTAACGATGTTTTCCCTCCGGCTGTTGAGAAGCTGACCGCAGCACTGAGCGACCCTGCACAGCGCACCGTACTGACCGGTGAAATGACGGACTACGCACGCGCTGTGCAGCGAAACAGTGATCTTTGCCGCTTTCGCTTCAATGTGCAGCGTTCCGAAGATGCGGCAGAACGTTTGCAGCGTACTGAGCGCATGACAGCGCTCTATGCTGCCGCAGACGGTTTTGAACCGGCACGCGCTGCTTTTATCACGCAGGATGAAATCGACGAAATGCTGCGCAGCGGCAGCGGCATAGAGCGCGGCAAAAAGCGCATTTCTGAGTTTTATGCAGAAAACCATACACAGAAAGAACGCATCGAATTTCTGAAAAATGAATATGGTACGGGCGGTCGCGCTTATGGCGGTTACAGCGAAAATCATGATCATAAGGGCATTGCCTTTGAACGCAGTGATGCCGATGGTGTCTACGATAAGGTAACACTGTCGTGGAGCCAAGTCGATCACCAGATTGGTACGCTCATTCGTCAGAACCGCTATCTGACACCGGAGGAACAGCAGCGTTATGAAGTGGAGCGCCTTGCTGCATTGGACGCTTCCGAACCGCAAATGGATATTGTGGAGGACGATGATTTCCCTGATATTAACCCGGCAGAGGTGCGCGAAGCGCTTGCAAGGAATGGCATTGTTAATGGTGAAGTAGTCGAACCGGAAAAACTGAATAGTAATCCATTTATTCAGCAGGTAATGTCTGATGTTGAGAGCGCTTCGCAAAATGATGTGTTCCAATCGAACACACAAAAGCAGCAAGCGCCGGTTGACACACCGAACGACTATAATTCCATTAAACTGAATGCGTCTTACGCAGACAGTATCGTACTGTTTCAAGTAGGCGATTTCTTTGAAATGTTTGGTGAGGATGCAAAACAGGCTGCGGCTCTGCTGGAACTGAACCTTACCACGCGCGAACTTCCCGGTACTGGTCGTGTAGAGATGTGCGGCATCCCGGCGCACAGCTTGGAGCGGTATGTGGAGAAGCTGCGCGACAAGCATGATGTAACGATTGCCGCCACCAAAGGTAAAAGCACCGAACGCCATGTCTATACTATGCGTTCCATCGACCATGAAGCAGAAGATGCTATAAACGCTTACGAAACTGAATTCGGTGCAGACGGCTTGCGAGCATTCCGCGATACTTCTGCCGAAACACAGGCGAATGTGTTCCAATCGAACACGCGGAGTGCTGAGCCGACACAGCCTAAGCAGTTCATTGCCCATTTCTATGTTGCAGAGGATATTCAGAAACGCGGCGCTCTGGACATCAAGGAGTTTCATTCTCTTGAAGATGCTCTGAACGCTTACCATAAACTCCCGAACAACCAGAGAAAAGCGCTGGGAGCAATGAATACCGAAGCTCTTCCGGGCAGTCTGGATTTTGTGCAGTGCGTAGACGGCAAGGACACCATTATTCAGGATTATACTAAGGTAGCAGGCTGGCAGAACGCCGAAGTCCTTAACAGTATCGCCCAGATCGAACGATCTCTCAACACCAGAGAAGCTGTGTCTGTTCCTGCGGAGAATGTGTTCCAATCGAACACGCCGGAAGAACCGGACAGCGACCGCTATGAGATCTACCAGCTTACGGCTGATCCAGCCAATGCAAAACTACTGTTTACTTCTTACGACGGGATTCATGCGGGCGGCATGACGATAAACCGCAGCAACTACGAGCTGAAATATTCCGCACCGCTCACCCCAGATACCACATTGGACAGCATTTATGTTCAGTTCAATATCAACCGTCCTGCCGACTTCACCGGTCACAGCCTGTCGGTTTCGGATATTGTGGTGCTGCACCGGAACGGACAGGATACCGCGCACTATGTGGACAGCATCGGCTTTGCCGATGTACCGGAGTTTCTTACCGAGCAGACGCAGGAGAATGTGTTCCAAAGGAACACGCCGCCGGAGCGTGATGTGTTCGAGGGCAATTCTCCGGCAGAACGCGCAGAACTGGCCGCGTCTGATCCAGACAATGATGTGTTCGATGGGAACACATTGACTGAAGCGGTACAGAGCGCCGAAGCGCATACTGCCGAGGACAGCGATCTCAAAACCGCAAAGCAGTTGATCAACGATTACTGTATCGAGGAATTTGATACAATGGCTGACTTCTCCGACCTTTCTGATGTTGGTCTGGCATACAGCACAACGGAAGACGATGAGCATGAAATACAGGTCAGCGCCGATCTGAACACTTATTGCATCAATTACGCCGTAGATGGTGAAACGGTTCACAGCGTTTCGTTCGATAGTCTGCATGAACTCAACGATCATTTTGCGAGCCTCTATTTCGATGCGATGATCTCCGATGCAGAATACCACTATTACGAGTTGCACCCGAATGAGAAAACGGAGAATGTGTTCCAGTCGAACACGCCAGCCGACAACTCTATCATGGTGCGCTGTGAATGGAGTGAAAGCAGTGCGTTTGAGGACGGCAAACTGTATCCAATTGCAGAATTTGACCGCTTAATGAGAAAAGCGGATGAGGATTTTGTTTCCGGTCGGGAATCCATCGAGAAAAAGTATGGTTCGTTGGAAAATGCTTTCGATGCCGGATATGAAGAAGCATACCAGTATGCTGGTTACGATAAAACCAAATTTACGCTGTTGCTGCCGGACGGCAGAACATTCACCGAGCGTCAGGATATTGGTGACGGTGACGGCGGCCTGCTGGATTTCCTTAGTCAATATCCGGCTTACAATGATATTATGCCTATGCTGCGTGAAGCAGCAGGAAGTACGCCGGAATCGGAGAATGTGTTCCAGTCGAACACGCAGGATATGCCCACACCCGAAACCGCCGATGTGTTCCAGTCGAACACGCCTGCGTATCAGGTCGGTGATACCGTTTATCTGGATAACAAGCCGTTTGAAATCACAGATATTCGTGATTTTCATGTCGAGCTGCGTGACCCATCGCTGCTTTATCCGGTTTCCCGTCTTGAAAACCGCGACAACTTCACACAGCTGCTTGCCCAGGACGAACGCAATTCTGCTTTTATTCCCGGCGAGCCGAAGCAGGAACAGACTATTGCTGTCCAGACAGACAACTTCCGCATTACGAATGATGACCTCGGCACCGGCACGCTTGGTGAAAAATTTGACCGAAACCTTGCGGCTGTCCGCCTGCTGAAAAGTCTGGAAGCCGCAGATCGTCCTGCGACTGCCGAGGAACAGCAGGTGCTCTCTCAGTATGTTGGCTGGGGCGGCATGGCAAGCGCGTTCAGTCCCAACAACCGCCGCTATGAGCAGCTGCGCAGTCTGCTCACTGAGGACGAATACAAGGCGGCGCGTGCGTCCGTCCTGAACGCGCACTACACCTCGCCCACGATCATCCGTGCGATCTATGACGCTGCGGCTCAGTTCGGCTTTGAAAACGGCAAAATTCTGGAGCCGTCCATGGGTGTCGGCAATTTCTTCGGTATGCTGCCGGAGAGCATGAAAGACAGTCAGCTCACCGGCGTGGAGCTGGACAGTATCAGCGGACGCATTGCCCGCAAGCTGTATCCGAACGCCGATATTAAGATTACCGGCTACGAGAATACCAAGTTTGCAGACAACTCGTTCGATGTTGCCGTCGGCAATGTGCCGTTTGGCGATTACAGCCTGCACGATAAGCGGTATGACAAAGACCACCTGCTCATTCATGACTATTTCTTTGTTAAGACGCTGGACAAGGTTCGTCCGGGCGGTATTGTGGCCTTTGTCACCTCTAAGGGCACGCTTGATAAGGCTAATCCTGCCGCGCGCCGCTTAATGGCAGAGCGTGCCGACCTGCTCGGTGCAATTCGTCTGCCCAATACGGCATTCAAGGCAAATGCCGGAGCCAGCGTTACCACCGACATTCTGTTCCTGCAAAAGCGTGACACGCCGCCGGAGCAGTTGCCCGCATGGACGGAAACCGGCAAAAATGCAGACGGCATGGAGCTGAACAATTATTTCTTGCAGCATCCGGAAATGATTCTGGGTACGATGCAGGAGGTCACAACTCAATACGGTAAGGATACCGCCTGCGTCCCCGATCCGAATGTCGAACTGGAAGATCTGCTCTCCGCAGCAGTTCTTCACCTCGGTCACGAGAATGTGTTCCAGTCAAACACGCTCATTGAGGACGATGTGTTCCAATCGAACACGCAAGAACCGCCTGCACCAGAAACCGCTGATGTGTTCCAGTCGAACACGCCGATGGAAGAGCTGCGTCCGTTCTCCTATGCTGTGCAGGACGGTAAACTAATGTTCAAAGAAGCAGACGGCAATCTTGTACCGTCCGAAATGAACGCTACTGCTGTTAAACGTGCTATCAGCATGATCGGTATTCGAGATGCTGTGCGTAATCTGATCGAAGCCCAGCGTGACGGCTGTGACGATGAGCAACTTCATGCTTTGCAGGCAGACCTCACGCAGAACTACGATACATTCGTAAAGGAGTTCGGCAATATTCATAAGCGCGGCAATAAACTGGCTTTTCGAAAAGATGCTGGGTATCCGCTGCTGCTTGCACTGGAAAAACTGGACGATGAGCAGAATGTAATCGGCAAGACCGCCATTTTCAGCAAGCGCACAATCAGTCCGCATATTGTTGCAACACACGCCGATACGCCAGAGGACGCGCTCGGACTGTCGCTGGCAGAACGCGGCAAAATCGACTTTGCATATATGTCCGCACTGCTTGACGGTATGCCGCAGGAGCAGATTACCACTGCACTGCGTCAGCAGATTTTCCTCGACCCACAAACACAGGAATGGCAGCCTGCGGACGAGTATCTTTCGGGCAATGTACGCGCCAAACTTGATATTGCACGCCTTGCCGCACAGAGCGACCCGGATTTTGCTGTTAATGTGCAAATGCTGGAGCGTGTCCAGCCGGAGCCGCTGACCGCTGCGGACATCAATGTAAAGCTCGGCACAACATGGATACCGCCGGAGGACATCGATCATTTCATCCGCGATGTGCTGCATCCGCCGTTCTATGCACTGAACAAGATTAAAACCTCGTATTCTGATGCTGCAAAGCTCTGGTATATATCCAATAAGAGTGTAGATAAAGACCCTCATTCGCTGGCATATACGAAATACGGCACTTCCCGCGTGAATGCTTACGAACTTCTGGAACTGTCACTCAATCTGCGCGATGTGCAGGTCAGTGATGTAAAAATCATAGACGGCAAGGAAAAGCGTATTCCGAATACCAAGGAAACCATTAAGGCAAGAAACGCACAGGACGCACTTCGTCAGGCGTTCAAGGACTGGGTATTTGATGATCCTGCGCGCCGCGAACGACTTGTGGGTTATTACAACGAACATTTTAATACCACCCGTCCGCGCGAATTTGACGGCAGTCACCTCACTTTGCCCGGTATCAATCCAAGTATTCAGCTATATTCTCACCAGAAAGATGCAGTTGCCCGTATCCTTTACGGCGGTAATGCGCTGCTTGCGCACTGTGTCGGTGCGGGCAAAACATGGACGATGGCTGCGGCGGCAATGGAGCTGCGGCGGCTCGGACTTTCTCACAAGCCGATGTTCGTCGTGCCGAACTCGCTGACCGAGCAGTGGGGTACAGAATTTCAGCAACTTTATCCCGGTGCCAACATTCTGGTTGCATCCGAAGCAGACTTCACCAAGGAGAACCGCAAGGCGTTCTGCGCACGCATTGCGACCGGCGATTATGATGCGGTCATCATCGGACACACGCAGTTTGAGAAGATACCGCTCTCGCCGGAAAACGAGCGCAGGCACATCGAGCGGCAGCTTGATACACTGGAACTCAGTCTGACCGATGCAAAGCGGAACAAGGACTTAAACTTCACTGTAAGGCGGCTGGAGTCCTCGAAAAAGAAGCTGGAAACCCGTCTGGAAAAGCTGATGGATGCAAAGGAAAAAGACGATGTTGTCACCTTTGAAGAACTCGGTGTTGACCGGCTGTTTGTCGATGAAGCGGACGAATTTAAGAACCTCGCTTTGTTTACAAAAATGCGCAATGTCGGCGGTATCAACACAAGCGCAGCGCAGAAAAGTGAAGATATGCTCGCTAAGTGCGAATATCTGAACGAGAAAACTGATTATCATGGCGTATGCTTTGCGACCGGCACACCGGTTTCCAATTCCATGACCGAGCTGTACACGATGATGCGCTATCTTCAGAACGATACGCTGGAAAGTGTCAACATGACTGACTTTGACAGTTGGGCATCTAACTTTGGCGAAACGGTGACGGCGATGGAACTGGCACCGGAGGGAACCGGCTACCGTACAAAAACGCGCTTTGCAAAGTTCTGCAATCTGCCGGAACTGATTAACCTTTGGCGGCAGGCGGCAGATATTCAGACCGCCGATATGCTCGATCTCCAGCGCCCGGAAGTGGAATACCACAACGTAAAGGCACAGCCGACAGCGGCACAGCAAGCCATGGTGCAGGAACTCGGCAAACGCGCTGACCGCGTGCGCAGCGGTGCAGTCGCACCCTACGAGGACAATATGCTCGCTATCACCAATGACGGACGCAAGCTCGCGCTCGATCAGCGGCTTGCAGACTCGTCCCTGCCGGACAATCCGGGCAGCAAGCTCAATATGGTCGTGGAAAATGTGTTCAATACATGGGAAAGCAGCAAGCCGACCAAAGGCACACAGCTTATCTTCTGCGACCTTGCAACACCCTCTGCGGCAGGCAAGGACAGCGGTCGTTTCTGCTCCTATGACGATATACGGGATAAGCTGATCGCCAAGGGTGTACCGGCTGACCAGATCGCATATATTCACGATGCGGACACACCGGCAAAAAAGAATGCACTCAGCAGCAAAATGAAATCTGGTGCAATCCGCGTGTTGATTGGCTCGACTGCCAAGATGGGCGCTGGCTTCAATGTGCAGGAACGCCTTGTTGCACTGCATCATGTCGATTGCCCATGGCGTCCGCGTGATGTAGAGCAGCGTGACGGTCGTATTCTCCGTCAGGGCAATACAAACGAAAAGGTACACATCTATCGCTATGTTACTGAGGGTACATTCGACAGCTACAACTGGCAGACGGTCGAGAACAAGCAGAAGTTTATCTCGCAGGTCGTAACCGGCAAATCTCCGGCACGCACCTGTGATGATATTGACGATGCTGCACTGTCTTACGCCGAAGTTAAGGCGCTTGCTGCCGGTGATCCGGAGATCAAGGAACGCATGGAGCTTGATGTTGATGTGCAGAAACTATCCGTCCTGCGCACTGCATACCACAATGACCAGTATAAGCTGGAGGACGATGTAAATGTGAACTTGCCGCACAGCATTGTTAAGAAAGAAAACATGATTGCGGCGCTGAAAAGAGATCAGGCAACGCTGGACGCAAATCACGCGCAGGCCGAGGGCGATACTTTCTGTATCGAACTGAACGGGAAAACTTACAATGCCAAGGACAAGGCCGGTGAAGCACTGCTGTCCATGGTCGCTGCTGAACGCAAGAAGATTTCGCAGAACATGGACGGCAAACTGACTTACGAGGATGCTCGTCCTATCGGCTCGTACTGCGGCTTTGCGCTGGAGCTGAAACGTTCGCTCATGGACGAGGTGCGTATCTGTATTCATGGTGATACTAAGCGCATGGTGGAGCTGGGTGACAGCGCAACCGGCTGTATTCAGCGCATTAACAACGCTATGAATGACATCGGAAAGTTTATCACTGACAACGAACAGAGCCTTGTGCGCCTGCATGAGCAGCTTGATGAAGCCAAGGCCAACCTCGGCAAGCCATGGCCGCTGGAGGACGAGTATCAGCAGAAGATCTCTCGCCTTAACGAGTTGAACTACAAACTGACCCGTCACCATACCTCTGAAAACTCTCCCGAACACTCTCCTGCGCAAAGTGAATTGGAGCTATAAAGATATGAAAAGAGCCGGTACAGAGCAAACGCTCTGTACCGGCTCTTCTCTACTTCTTTAAGGTTGTTTTGGGAATGTATTATAATATTCAAAATCATGTTGTAACTCGTTGTAGTCCAATCATTCCCCGCGGATAGTATGAATCGTTTGTTTTCATAGGCAAACCGTCTTTTTCTCTATATTGGCATCGAAATACAACAACTTTATACAATATTATGCACAATATTCATTACTTTATTTTGGCTATTACGCCGAAATTAAATCAAAACTATTGACAATCACCTGTGCGGTGGTTATTCTTGTTTACAAGAAAATCACCCGACGGGTGATGATGAAGGTGGTGAAATTGATGAAGAAATATAACCTCTCCAATTCAGAAGAAATTCTGATGAATATGCTCTGGAAAGAGAACGCTCCATTAACCGTTTCCCAGCTTTCAGAGAAAATCACAGAAGCCGACTGGAAACCGAATTATGTTGATAAACTTGTGAAGCAACTTGTCAAAAAAGGCATGGTAAAGGCTGACGGTATCCAGCAGGACAGATTTTATCGGTCGCAGCAATTTGTTCCGTGTTTGACCAAGGACGAATTTCTTGCAAATATGCTGGAAGAACAGGGCGTAAACAATGCGCTGTTTGCGCGAATTGCTGTTGCGTTGTTCAAAAAAGACCGCAAACAGCGCACGCCGGAACAGGACGAAAAGCTGATTGCGGAACTCGAAAAGATGGTAGATGAGTACGAAGCACAGATTGAGGAAAAGAGCAAAGAGAAATAATGCAAATTACCATATTCTCATTTTTATCTGCGTTACTATGGAGCAGCTTGCTAATCGTAGCAATTTACCTGTTACGGCATACGCGGTTCAAACAGCACTTCGGCGTGCTGTCTATGGTTCTGTTGTATCTGTTCTGCACAGTCCGGTTATTCCTGCCGTTGGAATTTCCGCACACGCTGATTGCGGCAGATGATGTTATTTATCCGTACATCTACAACCTGCTGACGCGAGAACATACTATATTGGCAAATAAGTCACTTGCACTTATTCTTTGCGCTGTATGGCTGCTTGGATTTTGTGTCCTGCTGTTCCGGTTTGCTCGACAGTATCGTAAAGCGATACGCAGCGTAGAGCATTACGCCGAACCATGGGACGAACGAACCAACACATTGTTAAAGCAAGTACAGCAGCAGACTCGCCGCACAATTAAGGTGCAAGGTTACATCGCTACAAGCGTTGAATCCGCGTTCGGTATCGGCGTGATTCGTAAGCGAATTATTTTGCCGAACAAGGACTACACAGAAGCAGAATTGCGCTATGTTCTGCTGCATGAGTACACGCATTTTCTCAATCACGACACCGTTGTTAAACTATTGGTCACACTGTTCTGCATAATCTTCTGGTGGAATCCGGTCGTATATCTGCTGCAAAAGGACTTGGAGCAGAACTTGGAAATCAAATGTGACCTGTCCGTTGCACGAACATTGTGCAGCAAGGAACGCGCCGAATACTTGCGGACAATTCTTGCTCTGATGAAGCAGAGCGACCGCAAACACCGTATACCGTTCGCGGCAGCAGCGTTATTCAGAACGGACGCAGACGCCGCAATCAAAGAACGGTTTGAAACGGTTATGGCCTGCTCGGCCAATCGGCGCAATCGCGTAGCCAGCGCGGTATTCACCAGCGTATTTACTGTACTGTTGATTGCGTCCTATACGGTTCTGCCGCAACCTCAATTTGCGGCACCTAAAAGTACAGCGCCGCAGACCATTGACTTTAACAGCGATACAGCGTATATCAAACAAGACCATGTGTGGGAATATTGGCTGTGTATTCAAAACGAACAGCCAATTAAAATAAAAAAAGAAGAAGCTGACTTTTATCAGCAAATAGGATTTAAGTTGATAGAGAGTGAACAAAAATGAAGAAACAACTATTTTGTGCACTGGGTATAGCGACCATTTTATCTGCGAATATACCGATTGCAATGGCAGCAGATGTTCCGCCAATACCAGCATACCGAACCAGTAGTGATAGCGTAATTGCACCATGTGCCGATGTGATTGTTTATAAAACACGCATATATAAAGGCAAGCGGCAGTATCGTCGTTGGAATGAAACCCGTGGATATTGGGTAGACCCAGAATGGCTTCCTGTTCCGGGATCGTAATTTCTAAAAACTTATGAAAGGTGGTGATTCCAATGGTTTATTAAAAATCCACATAAAACCGAAAGGCTGCACACCTCACCGCGCAAGCGGTGTATCGGACTTATGTGGACAGATATAGTATATCTGATTTTTCAGCACAATACAACCTACTTTCCTCTAAATCTCACAATAAAAGAAAACGACGATTGTTAGAATTACTCTACTAACAACCACAGAGAGTAAAACTCGAATATGGAGGTTAACATGAACAAGTTCAAGAAAATGATGAGCGTAACGCTTGCAGGCTGCATGGCCGCGTCCGCTCTGATGATGAGCACAGGCGCAGTGAACATTCCGACAGACACTTCTCCTGCCTATATGGCCGAGGACTCGCAGGTGACAACGCACATCCTTTCTTTTGAAGAGATGAACGCTATTACGCCGTATAAGACCGAAAGCGCACAGGTTTTTCTGGCGCGCAACAATTCGGCTGGCGATCAGGGCACCGCTTGTGGCGAATTTACTGCCGATGCTAAGAACGCTTCTTTCATGATCACCTATGCACCGGCTACCGCAACTTACAACGTACAGTTGTATCGGTATATGAGCAATGGCAGTGCAACCCGTGTAAGCGCGTACAATAAGCTGACTATTGGTGTCGGTGCTGCATTCAGCAACCTGCAGGTCGGCGCTACCTATTTCTTCAAGGTAAGCAGCAGCGATTGCCCTGTCAAGGGTACGAACGCTAACTATACGTTAATGACGTACTAAAGCAAAACATTCATCCCTACACGGACATAGTAACGCATACTGCA
>OLPL01000632.1_pt1 | contig 25665 bp, 17 predicted proteins | sample 1673211 | NCBI WGS metagenome assembly OLPL01 (sample SAMEA3136766, study PRJEB25190) | human gut metagenome | reverse complement strand
GTCCTCTTCGGTGGCGCCGTTCGGGAACACGGAGCTCATGGTCAGAAACATCGGGTAATACTCGGATTCCTCACCTTTTTCAAGCACATCTTGGAACTGCTTGGATTCCCAACTCATGTGGTTGACGATGGCGTCGACCATGATGTTGTGGGTCTTGGAGAGTTCGGCGACGTCGTCCCAGCTGCCGAGACGTTCGTCGACTTTGGTATGGTCGATCGGGTCGAAGCCTGCATCCGCACCATCGAACGGAGTGAAGAACGGCAGGATATGCACGCCGTCATACACGCCGTCGAAGCGGGTGCGCAGGATGTCGGTCATCGAGCTAAGAGTGCCATCGCCGAGACGATCGGCGTATGTGATGAGTTGCACTTTGTTTTTCATGGGACCTCCCTTGGCTCATGGGCGCGGGTGCAATTTGCGTGCGCATCTGCCTGTTTGTTGTTTACGTATTTGCATACTCACGTATGTATCGAACCGGTTCGATATTACCTCGAAAGGGACGTCAATGTCCAGTCGCGCAGTGAAATGCGCGTGTCGAACCGATTAGATGCGGTGTTCTATGCAGCTTAGCCTGTCCGACTCCAATGTGTCCGATTGATAACGCCCGGTTTGTTGCGCATTTTGGTTGAGGCTTGAGTTGAGAGACATGGTCCGTCGTCCGGGTACGATTTCAGTCGCCAAACCAAATCAACCTATTTAGGAAGGCGACGGAACCATGCCGAATCAGATTCTACAGGTCGACGAGAACATGCTCGAGACGAAGCTGGACCGGTTGGTGTCGGAGAAGGTCGAACAGCTGTTGAACGCGATGCTGGACGCGGAGGCCGACGAGATCACGGGCGCGTGCAGGCGTTCGTATACGCTGGAATGCAAGACGAATGCGGCCAGACGCGCGCTCGAGGGCGAGCCCCTCGCCCGCGTGGCGCGCGACGCGGGTTGCACGCCGACGAGCGTGTACCAGTGGATGCGCCGCTACCGGAGCGAGGGGATACTGGGACTGATGGACAGGAGAAACGCGCCGATGCCGGCCGAACCGATGCCCGCGGCCGGCGATGACGTGGAGGAGCTGCGCCGGCAGGTGGAGGTCCTGCGGCTGGAGAACGCGGTGATGCGGGAGACGATCGATGTTTTAAAAGCCGACGACCCGCGCCTCGACCCGTCCATGCTGACGAACAGGGAGAGGACGCGGGTCGTCGACGCGATCAGGGGTGAATTCGGCCTGGCGGCCTGTCTGAAGGCCGTGGGGCTGAAACGCAGCACCTACTATTACGAGCGCGGCGCGATCGCCGCGGGCGACAGGTACGCCGTGCTGCGGGCCCGCGTCGCCGGCCTGTTCGAGCAGGGTGGGCGCGCATGGGGATACCGGACCATCCACCGCATGCTGCGCCTTGACGAGTCCGACCCGATCGTCGTCTCGGAGAAGGTCGTCAGGCGGATCATGCGCGAGGGGGCCATGCGGCCCGTGTACCTGAAGCGGCCGAAGCGGTGGAGCTCCTACGCCGGCGAGATCGGCGAGGCCCCGGCGAACCTCGTGGAGCGGGACTTCCACGCCGACGCGCCGAACATGCTGTGGGTCACGGACGTCACCCAGTTCACCATGGACGGGTACAAGTGCTGGCTTTCCCCGGTGGTCGACTGCTTCGACGGGATGGTGGTCTCCTGGACCTTGTCGCGCTCCCCGAACGCCGACATGGCGAACCGGATGCTCCTTGACGCGGTCGCCACGCTCAGGGACGGGGAACATCCAATCATCCATTCCGACCGCGGCTGCCACTACCGGTGGGACGAATGGATCCGCATCTGCGAGGAGCACGGGCTGATCCGGTCGATGAGCGCCAAGGGATGCAGCCCGGACAACGCGGCCGCCGAGGGGTTCTTCGGCAGGCTCAAGAACGAGTTATTCTACGGGCGGGACTGGAGGGGCGTGGGCTACGAGGAGTTCCGCGAACGCCTGGCCGCCTACCTGACCCACTACAATGAAACCAGGATCAAGAAGTCACTGGACTGGATGAGCCCCGTGCAATACCGCAGAAGTCTTGGACTGGCCGCCTGACCGTCCAAAAAAACATCCGCACCCCCTCCGTGCGATCATGGACGATGCGCTCCGCCTGCGCCATCGCATGATTCCGTACCTCCACACCATGAACTGGCGCGCATCCCGGACAGGCCTTCCCCTGGTGGAGCCCATGTATTGGGGATCGCCCGACATCGACGCCGCATACCACGTTCCCAACGAATACATGTTCGGCACCGAACTGCTGGCCGCGCCCATCACGGAACCGATGGATAAATCCTCCCGACGGGGCAAGGCCGACGTATGGCTGCCGCAGGGCGACTGGTTCGACTTCTTCACCGGGCGCCGGTATAGCGCGTCTTCGCCCAACGGACGGCGCATGACCGTCTGGCGTCCGCTCGACGGAATTCCCGTGTTCGCGAAGGCCGGCGGCATCGTGCCGATGCAGCCCCTGTCCGAGGGGGATTCCATCAACTCCGTCGACAACCCGCAGCATCTGGAGATCATCGTCTTCCCCGGAGCGGACGGCGACTTCACGCTGATGGAGGATTCGGGACATTACTCTCGGCAGATCACCCCGGCGACCACCGCGATCACCTATCGATGGCGCAAGGACGGCGCCACATCCGCACTCACGGTATCGCCAGCCCAGGGAGACGTTCACGCTCTGCCGGCCCGGAGAACATGGGATTTCCTGTTCCGAGGCATTACCGACAGCGACATATCCGTACAGGCCGACGGCGCATCCGTCGATTCGGATCGCCGGTATGATGCCGAAACCCTCACATTGCAGGTAACGGTCGCCGACGTATCCACCCGCAGCGAGATACGTGTCACCATCGGCGACACGACGATGGCCCCCGATCCCCCGCATGGAAGACGTCTTCGACATCCTTCGGCATGCCGAAATGCGATATCTGACCAAGGAACAGGCTTATGCCGCCATAGCGGAGAACGGCATCGACGCATTGGCCACGATGGATTCACTCGAGCACGTCAGCGGGCCGGACATGGAAGATTGCTCCGATTCGCATATGCCGAGCGCCGTCCGTCAAGCGCTGACGGAGGTGCTGCTCCGATCCTAGCCCGCATGTCGCCTCTCCCGGAATACGCCACGGGAGAGGCGACAGCAGCCCGTCACAGACCCATGTCCAGGCGAACGCCGGGCCGTCAACACGTCGAGGCACGACGCACCAGATCGTAGGAGGTCACATACGTGCGGAACGGATCCGCCGACCCCTCGATGCGCGCGATCAGCATATCCACGGCATGTCGCGCGTAATCATCCACATGCGGGTCGATCGTCGTCAATCCGGGCATGCAGTACTCGGCATCCGGCACGTTGTCGAACCCAATGACCTGCATATCCTGCGGCACGCGCACGCCGCGCCGCTGCAGCTCATGAATCACCCCGATGGCGAGCGCGTCGTTCAGGCACATGACCGCATCCGGACGCGGCGCATCCGGATCGTCCAACAGCCCCGCCACCGCATCGCGGCCGCCGGACTGCACCCAATCCGCGTTACGGACCAGCCGCCAATCGACCTGCAGGCCACGCTCCTCATGGGCCAACACATAGCCGCGGGTACGCATCGTGCTGGTGGTTTCGGGCCGCGACTCGCGGTCGGCATCCGGGCATGCGTTCTCCGCGGTGCCGCCGATCAACGCGATCCTACGGCATCCCGAATCCAGCAGCGCCCCCACCGCGGTGCGTACGGCCTCCACGTTCGGCATCGTGACCCAATCGGCCAGTCCCTGCGTATCGTAATCGCCCACAATCACCAACGGATACGGCTGGTGCAGTATCGTGCGATCCGTGATCGGCGAGCCCATGAAGAAAATCCAGCCGTCCGCGGCCAGCTTCTTCGTCTCCGGGATCGCCTGCGCCAAGCCGCCGGCGCTGTTGTAGGTATCGGTGATCACCGCGTACCCGCGGGAACGTGCCGCCGCCACGATGCTGTCGGCGAGATAGGGCATGAACGGCTGGCAGAAATCGGTGATGGCCAGTCCGATGAGCTTCGTGCCGCCGGTTTTCATGGCGCGGGCGGACACGTTAACGCGGTATCCGAGGCGTTCGATGGCATCCTGGACACGCTGGCGCGTCTCCGGGCGCATACTGCCGGTGTTGTTCAGCACATTCGACACCGTTTTGATGGAGACGCCCGTCTCGCGCGCCACGTCGGTGATGGTCACCCGTTTCGCCACAGCACCCCTCTCGTCGCACCATCGGGCATGTTCCGCACGGTTCAGGCGGAACGCCCGTCTGATTCCAGCATAACGCGTTTTCCCCGGCCGGTCCGGTCCCTTCCGCCCGGCCCGGGAAGCAAGGGCCGTGCGATCCGTCCTTCTCCGGAACGGACCGCGCGGCCCATCGCGTCACTTGATGTGCAGGGCGGTCCAACTCACCGGCGGCAGGGAGACGCGGACCACGCCGGACTCGGCATCGTACATGGCCGACCCGTTGGCGTGCGGGGTCACACGGTTCTGGTCGTAGAGCGTATTCGCGGCGAACAGATCGTCGTCGTGCAGCGTCTGCGCCTCGACGGATGCCGGCTGCGCGCCGTCCTGCAGCCTGATCTCGAACTCGGCGGTCGCCTCGAGCGAACGGTTCACCGCAAACACGGCGAGCGAGCCGTCGGCGCAGCGCACGGCCACGGCGTTCACGCCGTCGACCTCGCCATAGCGCGGCGTATCCACGGTGCCGGCGGACAGCTTCGGCTCCAGCACGGTGCCGCCCTTGGCCAGGCGCGCGGTCACGGAGAACGGGTGGAACGTGGTCTGGCGCCAGGCCGGGCCGCCCGGCTCCGTCATGATCGGGGCGATGACATTGACCAGCTGCGCCAGGCTGGCGGCGCGCACGCGGTCGGCGTTCTTGAGCAGCGTGATCATCAGATCGCCGAACACCACGGCGTCGGCGGCGGTGTAGATGTCCTCCAGCAGACGCGGGGCCACCGGCCAGTTGCCGATGCCCTCGGGGGTCTTGCTCGGCTCCTCACCCTGGTACCAGACATTCCATTCATCGAACGAGATGTACACGTCGTGCGCGCTCTTCAGATGGGCCTTGGTGGCGTCGATGGTGGCGGCCACGTCCTTGATGAAGCCGTCCATATCCACGCCGGAGGCCAGGAAGCTGGCCATGTCGCGCGTGCCGTCCTCCTTGAAGAACGGCTGGTAGTAGGCGTGGCAGGAGACGAAGTTCACGTTCTCGTAGGTCTTCTCAAGAACGGTCTGCTCCCACTTGCCGAAGGTCGGCATGCCATGGGCGGAGGAGCCGCACACCACCAGTTCCACATCCGGATCGATCTGGCGCATGCCGGCGGCCACGGAGGCGGCGAGCATGCCGTAGTCCTCGGCGGACTTGTGGCCGAGCTGCCACGGGCCGTCCATCTCGTTGCCCAGGCACCACATGCGGATATCGAACGGCTTGTCGGCGCCGTTGGCGCGGCGACGTTCCGACAGCTCGGTGCCGCCGGGCACGTTCGCGTACTCCAGCAGGTCCAGGGCCTCCTGCAGGCCGCGCGTGCCCAGGTTGACGGCCTCCATCAGCTCGTTGCCGCCGGTGGCCTCAAGCCATTCGGCCATCTCGTGCAGGCCGAATTCGTTGGTTTCGGTGGAATGCCAGGCCAGATCGAGTCGACGGGGACGTTCCTGCTTGGGGCCGATGCCGTCCTCCCAGCGGTAGCCGGACACGAAGTTGCCGCCCGGGTAGCGGATGGTGGTGGCGCCGAGTTCCTTGACCAGGTCGATGACGTCCTTGCGGAAGCCGTGCTCGTCGGCGGTCGGGTGGTCGGGCTCGTAGATGCCGGTGTACACGCAACGGCCAAGGTGCTCGACGAACGAACCGAACAGACGATTGTTGACCGGAGCGACCTCAAAATCGTCATCGACGACGAGACGTGCGGTCAGATGGTCCTGCTGGGGCATGGGATTCCTTTCTACATATCTGCATGCACTCTGCATACGTGACACGTATCCATACAACGATGTACCGCGGAGGCGCGGGCGACCGGGGACATCCGTGTGACAGCCACCAGTGTAGTACAACCTTGTACTGACTGCCGGAAGGCGTGTCGCAGAGACGGCTGAGACCTTTTGGCGCACCACTGCAGCAAAAAAGATCCCAAGAAGTCGAATTACAGTCCTATCCGACGCATAGCCACCGTGAACATACGGCAAAAGGCATCAACCACGTCACCCGTCCACCCGCTACATTCACAAGCAGTACCGCCCACTCTGCATCATTCGCATATGCAAAGGCCGCGAACCGTACGATGACGGTTCGCGGCCCCCTGACATGCCATTAGGCCACCCGGCTCGCACCGGCTGTTCGGCCTGCCGGCTCAGCCCTCGCGCTTGGGCGCCTGGCTGGCCACGCGGGTCAGGCGCGGCGGGCGGCGCGTGGACACGAACAGCGGCTGCACCTCGACCAGCGGGTTGTACGGCGCCAGGCCGAACCACTTGACCGGGGAACCGGCCACGCGGCGGATCGCGTACTTGATCTGCAGCGAGAGGGCGCCACGGCCGGAGACCTTCGACTCGGGCATCAGCGCCTTGTGGATCACCACGTAGCGGATGGTGCCGATGCCGGGATCGGCGTCAAGCTTCGGGTAGATCGACTGCTGGTTCGGCAGCTCGCCGGTCTTCTCCAGATCGTGCATGATCTGATGCAGGTAGGCCGGGATGGACTGCGAGACCTTGAAGCCGAGGCGGATGCGCACACGGAACAGGTAGTCGGTACCGAAGCTCTCGACCGAATACTCACGGGTGAACGGCTCGTCGGTGGTCTCGACGGCCACCGCCCACCATGCGCGGGCGCGCTTGGGGTGGTCGGCGAAGAACAGGACCTGGATCGCCAGGAACACGATGGTGAACACAACGGCGCCGAACTTGTTGCTGCGGTGCCACAGGTAGATGCCCAGCAGGATCGTGGTGGTGATCATCGTGATGGTCAGTGCCAAGCCGTAGGCCGCCGAGATATGTTCCGAATCGCGGAACAGCAGCAGCACGGCCAGCGTGGCCACGCACAGCACCACGTTGACGACCGGAATGTACAGCTGGCCGCGGGTACGGGCAGGGTAACAGACCTGCAGATGCGGCATCCAGTTGAGGCCGGTGGCCTCGGAGACCATGGTGAACGCGCCCGTAATCAGCGCCTGGGAGGCGATGATGCCGGCGGTGACCGACAGCACGACGGCCACATAGCGCACGTTCGGATCCATCATCTGGAAGAACGGGTTGATCCCCTCGGCGTCGGCCAGTTCGGGGTTGTTCTGGTTGCGCAGCATCCACGCGCCCTGGCCGAAGTAGTTGAGCACCAGCGCCACCTTGATGAACGGCCAGGTGAAGTAGATGTTGCCGCGGCCCACGTGGCCCATATCCGAGTACAGCGCCTCGGCGCCGGTGGTCGAAAGGAACACGGTGCCCATCAGCGCCAGACCGGTGGCGTTATTCGGACTGAACAGGAACTTGATGCCGTAGTACGGGTTGAGTGCGGCGAGCACGGACCAGTCGTTGCCGATGGCTACCACGCCGACGATCGCCAGGAACGCGAACCAGACCATCACCACCGAGCCGAAGACCTTGCCGATCGATTCGGTGCCGCGCGACTGCACGGCGAACAGGATCACGATGATCACCGCGGTGATCATCATCGTCAGATCCTTGTTCTCGGTGAACAGATGCTCCAACGCCGGCAGCGTCTTCAGGCCTTCGACGGCGGACGAGATCGACACGGCCGGCGTCAGCACCGAGTCCGCCAGGAAGGCCGCGCCGCCGAGCATGGCCGGTATGACGAGCCATGCGCCGTATTTGCGAATCAACGAGTACAGAGCAAAGATGATTCTGCAGAAACGGACATCCAAACATCCCAATTCACATCACACATGACCGATTCTCCAGAATCGGACACACAGAACACATTTTTCGGAACTCAGACGTCCGATTCGGCAGAATCGGACACATGTGCACAAGTCGGATGATGAGCACGACCATCGACGGGCGTTCGCCGGTTGTGGACGCCGCTGAAATCGATGCGATCCACACCGGGCACACGCATGAAGACGCACAGTATCAACGCGTGGTATCGCCTGGCACCAGTGTCATGGGAATAAGCACGTTCGGCTCGAACGGCTTGGGGATGTTCTTGCGTGAAGCGTTAGCCGCGGCCACTTCCTCATTGGCAATCGCCTGCACGATATGGTCGGCCGCCGACTGTGCGATCGCCGAGAAATCCTGCGCGACCGCGGTCAGCTTCATGCCGGCCAAATCAGTCAAATACGTACCATCGTAGGCAACGATCTGCAGCTCGTCAGGAATGGAAATTCCGCGGCTCAACGCTTCGCGCACGCAGAACGACGCGCCAATATCGGAACTGACCACGGCATCGACGCCGTCGGTCGTCACCTTGTCGAGCGCATTGCTGACCGCACGATGATAGCCGGCAAAATCCATCACTTCGCCAGCTTCAACATACTCGTATTTCACGCCTGCGGAGGTCAATTCCTGTTCCAACGTGAGGTAGTAGCGCACCGTCGGGAACGTGGTCCTTCCCAAATCGAACGGTCCTTCCTCGACTTCTCCGCGCGCAGCCAAATCGAAGAATTGATCTCGCGGACCGCCAATCATCACCACATGTTTGGCACCATTGCGGATCAGCATCTGCGCAATCAATCGCCCACCCTGCTCGTGGTCGGATCCGATCGACGAAATACCGTCTCCAAGCACACGGTCGAACGCGACGATCGGGCGATGAATCGACGTCCAATAATCGCCGGGATGCGAAGTGTGCGCACACATGACGATGCCGTCCATCATGTGCCGACGCAACATGTCGACATACTGGATTTCGCCATCCGCCTCATCTGCGGTAGAGCACAGCATAGTGCGTAATCCTTGCGCGGCGAGCGCATGCTGCAGATGTGCGGTAAACGTCGCAAAGAACGGGTGGCGGATGGTAGGCACGATGACGCCGACCAGATTCGTGCAATCATGATACAGATTGCGGGCAAGCTCGTTCGGCACATAATTGAGGGCTTGCATGGCTTTGCGCACACGTTCGCGCATGTCATCAGACACGTACCCGTTGCCGTTCACCACCAGCGAGACGGTGCTCAGAGACACCCCGGCCTTCTTCGCCACATCGCGCATGCCGACCATGATCGCACCTTCCCCGTCATCACTGTTCTATCGTTGTATGCTCACGTGCTTACCACGAAATATTACATTCATTTACATTCTCTCGAACCTGTTCGACAGTCCGGCAACGAAATACAGCTTCTTAGTGTCGACTCCTGCGGAGGCGAAGGCCTTCAGCAGCGGCTTGGTCTGGTCGAATGCAATCACCAGCGTTGCATCCGGACTGGCGGCCTTGATGGCGGTGGCGCTCAGATTTCTTTCACGTTACTCAGCGACCGTCCGTGTAACGTGAAAATTACGCCGGATTGGCAAGCAGCGCAATGCCGAAACCGGCGGCCACGCAAATGAGAGGCACCGCGACGGTTGCTATTCCATAGCCCAGAGCCAGCGTAAAACGACGCTGGCGAATCAATGAAACCACTTCGTTGAGCGCCGTGGAGAATGTTGAGAAACCACCGAGAAATCCGACAACGAACATCATGACCGTGTCCATATCCACCGATTGCGAATAGTAGGACATCATGGCGATGCCCGCGCATAGCGAGGCGACGCCGTTGATGACGAGCGTGGATAGCGGGAAGTTGCGGTTCGTTCTTCGATTCTCGCGGTTCCAGCCTCGTTGAATTGACACGTCGAGCACATAACGGGCCATGGCGCCCAGACCGCCGAACAGACAGATCATCCACATCATCAGCGCACCTCCCCGGTAGTCGGGTCGGCGACAAGCGAAATCTCCGCAGTGATCGGTTTGGGCTCGAAGCTGGGTGGAAGCGGGTTGGCCGGCTGCTGGATTGGCTGCGACTGCTGCTGGGGCTGCTGGATTGGTTGCGACTGCTGAATCGGCTCGGGCAGCTGCCCCAAGTCTGAAGTATCCGGCTCGCGCAACAACGGCTGCGATGACTGTGTCAGCTGAGGAACGACCAGCGGAGGAATCTGCGGAACGTGGCCTGTCTGCATAGGCTGGATGGCAGTCGGCGGCACGGTTGGCGTTTCGACTCGCGGAACCTGTCCCGTCTGTGCAATCTGCTGGGCCGTCTGCGCGGCCTGCTGCGCCGCCTGCGCGGCTTCCATTGCGGCCTGCGCGGCAGAACGCGCCACGTCGGCCACTTTCACATGGCGTACGCCCTGCGTGTCCGATTCGGCGGAATCGGACACGGAAACAGCTGAAAACGCACCCCGAACCCGCTTTCGAGTACTCCGTGACAGCAGTGCCTGCATCAGAACCACGCCGGCGGCGGCAGTGAGCAAACCGCCTGCAAAATTTCCCGCAAGATAGCCAAGCGCACTGGCGATATGCCGCTCGTGCAGACCTTCCATCGTTTCCAGCATCACGCCGGACATCGTCGAAAGCCCGCCGAGCAAGCCGAGCCCAACGCCACGGCTGACAACCTGCCGCACCCGGCGACGCAGCCACGAAGCGGTCGCCATGAATTCGGTCAGCATCGCGAACAGGAAGCAGGCGACCATATTCGACACAAACGTGCCCACAACGAACGGCGTCCCGCTGACCGACGGCAGGAGCATATCCAACGCATGCCGACAGCCGACTCCAACAAATCCACCGACGAACACCACAACATACATCAGTCCGTCGGCGAGCGGATTGAACCGCGCCTGCATACGTTTCATCGGCGCCAGGGGAATCGTAGGCGGATTCATGGTGTTAGCGGCGGGCGCGGTTGCACCAGCATGCATCACCTCAACAGTGTCGATTGCCTGCGTGATGGGATGTGAGTCCTCACCCGCAGTCACCACGTCTCCCGGCGATTGTTCTTGCGATTCCATTGCGCTCCCCCTGTACTGGCCTTCCGCGGACAGCGTTGTTCCGCCCATAGGCCGTGCAACAACGAGCGGGCCGCGGTTGCCGCCTTCCTAACGCATATGAGTTTACACGGAGCGCCAACGTATGCACCCTGGATGTCCGATTCCGCAGATTCGTACATCCAGAGTCCAGCCGAATTCAGCCAGGCTCAGTCAAGCCGGGCATCACACAGCCGCCGCATCGCAGGTCGCACCTCGCGCTCCTCCTCGCCACTGAACAGCACCACCAGATAGTCGCCGGCACGCAGCCGTGTATCGCCGCGCGGCACGATCTCGCTTTCGCCGCGACGCAGGCCGATGATCAGGCACCCAGACGGCCAACGCACGTCACGCACCCGCTTGCCGTCCGCAATCGCTCCCATTTCCAATGGCAGTTCCATAATGCCGCTGCCCACATGGCTTGCGATCGCCATCTGCATGCCTTGCGCGCGCACGTACCGCTCCAGCAACTCCCCATAAATCGGTTTGGTGCGCAGCAAATCGGACACCAACAGCGCGACGAAAGCGACGGCCGCGACCGGCAGCATGTGCGTCAACGTTCCAGACATCTCCACAGCCAACAGAATCGACGTGATCGGCGTTTTCACGGACGCGGCGAGCGTGCCCGTCATCACGCACACCGCAAACACCGCCACTGCGTCGGATGGCAGATCACCGAATCGATGCAACACTTCACCGCAGATGCCGCCGGCCAACGAACCGACCGCAAGAATCGGCATGAAAATACCGCCAGGCGCGCCTGAGCCGAAACTCGTGGATGTGAACAGCATCTTCGCCACGAACAGCAGACACAGCATTCCCAAGCCGACGCGCGCATGTTCGGCGGTATCAATCAGATTCGAGCCGCCGCCGAGCACATCGGGCAACCAGATGCCGACAGGCAACGCGATCGCAATCGCAATCATCGGGCGGCTCCATGCCGGCAGTTTGCCGTACAGCGTCTGGAAGCCAAGCAACGAGCGGTTCATCAGCGAACCAACCAAACCGGCCACCAATCCCAACGGAATCAGCCACACATACTCTTCCAACGACAGCTGACCGATATCACCGAAATCCAAAACCGGACGCAGACCGAAACAGTATTTTGAGACGAAATCGGCGGTCAGCGATGCGGCGGTGGCGCCCATCAGAATCGCAGGGGAAAAACTCCGATGCACCCCTTCCAAAGCGAACATCATGCCGGACAGCGGCGCGCTGAACGCGGCGGACAAGCCGGCCGCGGCACCGGCGGTGACCAGATAATGCTCCTGCATGTCCTCACGGCGGCGGCCGCGCAAACGGTGGGATACACACTGCGCGCCCGACGCACCAATCTGAATGGACGGCCCCTCACGGCCGAGCGACAGACCAAACAACGCGCCCAACAGTCCACCGACGAAACGGACTGGCAGAATCGTCTGCCAACGCATCTTCAAGCCGCATATCACCACGCCGTTGGTCTGCGGGATGCCGCTGCCACCAGCCATCGGCTCCTTGCCGACCATCCACGCGATCGCCAGCGCGGCCGCCACCGCGGCAACCGCCCACGGCGCAATCAGCCACGGGGTCTCGCGAATCCGCGCATATATCCAACGGGACGCATCCGTGCCGTATTCGATGCCGAGACGGTATACGACAACCAGCAATCCTGAAACCAGACCAATGACTATGCCGGCCGCCGCCATCTTCCACTTCAAGTGGTCGAATCGCGGAATCAGCCGGCGGATATCATGTGCCGCGTCGTTACCAGTCAAGCCGGGAAATTCGTTGCAGACGGTCAGTCGACCAGCGAATTGATCTGGATGACATGATCGCGCTGCGGACCGGTGCCGATCGCGGAGATACGGCAGCCGCTCAGCTCTTCCAAACGCTTGACGTAGGCCTGGCAGGTGGCGGGCAGCTCGTCGAAGGAGTGGCAGTCGGAGATGTCTTCGTCCCAGCCGGGCATGGTCTCGTAAATCGGCTTGGCGGCGGCGAAAGCGGCCTGATCGGTCGGCATATCGTCGTGACGTTCGCCGTCCACGTCGTAAGCCACGCAGATCGGAATCTCCTTCAGGCCGGCGAGCACGTCGAGCTTGGTGAGCACGATGTCGGTCAGGCCGTTGACCTGGGAGGCGTAACGGTTGACGACCGCATCGAACCAACCACAGCGACGCGGGCGGCCGGTGGTCACGCCGAACTCGTGGCCCTGCTGACGCAGCCATTCGCCGGACTCGTCCAGCAGTTCGGTGGGGAATGGGCCTTCGCCCACGCGGGTGACGTAGGCCTTGGAGACGCCGATTACGCGGGTGATCTTGGTGGGGCCCACGCCGGTGCCGGTGCAGGCGCCGCCGGCGGTCGGGTTGGAAGAGGTGACGAACGGGTAGGTGCCGTGGTCCACGTCAAGCATGGTGGCCTGAGCGCCTTCAAACAGTACGGTCTTGCCTTCGTCAAGCGCCTTGTTGAGAATCAGGCCGGTGTTGGCCACGTACGGCTTGAGGCGTTCGCCGAGCTTCAGCAGCTCCTCGGTGGTCTGGTCCACGTCGATCGGACGACGGTTGTAGAGCTTGACCAGCATCTGGTTCTTCTGGTGCAGGCTGGCCTCCACCTTGTCGTGCAGATGGTCGGCGTTGAACAGGTCATGCACGCGGATGCCGACACGGTTGATCTTGTCCGCGTAGGCTGGGCCGATGCCACGGCCGGTGGTGCCGATCTTGTGCTTGCCAAGGAAGCGTTCAGTCACCTTGTCGAGTGTGCGGTGGTAGGGCGCGATGATGTGCGCGGCCTCGCTCACCTTGAGGTGGGAGCAATCGATGCCGCGGGATTCCAGGCCGTCAATCTCCTCGAAGAGCACTTCCGGGTCCACGACCACGCCGTTGCCGATCACCGGGGTCAGGTTCGGGTTGATGATGCCGGAGGGCAGCAGGTGCAGGGCGTACGACTCATCGCCGACCACCACGCTATGGCCCGCGTTGTTGCCGCCGTTGAAGCGCGCGACGTAATCGACCTTGGTGCCGATCAAATCGGTAGCCTTGCCTTTACCCTCGTCGCCCCACTGAGCACCGATAAGAACAATTCCAGGCATGATGCACCTCCGCATTCGCACGATTCCGCCGGAAACAGACTACCTTACACCCTCTACCCTGCGAAGTTTCGTCTCACGCAGGGCGAGGCTGGGGGTGCGACGACCCGGAATGGGTGACGAATTTCTACTCGTACGAGGCGGCGCTGTGACCAATCGCACAAGCGCACAGGTTGAAGAACGGGGCCTAGCGGGCATGCCTCGCGCGATAATGAAGCCATGACGATCGCAACACCGGAACGCTATGCCGAAATGCTCGATGCCGCCCGCCGAGGCGGTTACGCCTATCCAGCCATCAACGTAACCAGCTCACAGACGCTGAATGCCGCATTGAAGGGCTTCGCAGACGCCGAGTCCGACGGCATCATCCAGATTTCCGTGGGAGGCGCGGCTTACGTCTCCGGCATAGGGGTCAATGATCGCGTTACCGGCTCGCTGGCACTGGCGGCTTTCGCACATGAAGTGGGTGCGAAATACCCGAACATCACCATCGCCCTGCACACCGACCACTGCGCCAAGCAGTATCTGGATGAGTGGGTGCGTCCTCTGCTCGCGCATGAGGCCGATCAGGTGGCACGAGGCCAGGAGCCCACATTCCAGTCGCATATGTGGGATGGCTCCACCGTGCCGCTCAAGGAAAATCTGGACATCGCCGAGGAACTGCTCGACAAGTCGCAGAAGGCGCACACCGTGCTCGAAATCGAAATCGGCGCGGTCGGCGGTGAGGAAGACGGCCACTCCGCCGAAATCAATGAAAAGCTGTATTCCACTCCGGAAGATGGCCTCGAAGTCGCCCGCCGACTGGGTTTGGGCGAACGTGGCCGGTACATGGCCGCTTTCACATTCGGCAATGTGCATGGTGCCTACAAGCCCGGCGTGGTCAAGCTGCGTCCGTCGCTACTCGGCGACATTCAGGCGCGTGTGGCGCGCGCGGTGGCCGAAGGCGAGTTGCCTAGCGCGGCCGGCATAGTCGATTTCCCCAACGGCAAGCCGTTTGAGCTGGTGTTCCACGGCGGCTCCGGTTCACGCCCGGAAGAAATCGCCGAAGCTGTAAGCTACGGCGTGATCAAGATGAACATCGACACCGATACCCAGTACGCCTTCACCCGTCCAATCGCCGACCACGTGTTCGAGAACTACGACAAGGTGCTGAAGATCGACGGCGAAGTGGGCGAGAAGAAGTTCTACGATCCGCGTTCTTGGGGCCGTAAGGCTGAGGATTCCATGTCCGCCCGCGTGGTCGAGGCTTGCCGGCAGCTGGGTTCCGCGGGCAAAGCGCTCAAATAGCGCGTAGTTTTGCGATCGTGCGCGACACTTTCCCGGAAATAATGAAAATCATTGAAAATCAATGGAGCGGACAACGGGAGTCGAACCCGCCTCTAAAGCTTGGGAAGCTTTCATTCTACCGATGAACTATGTCCGCATGCCTTACGGCTGCTGCACCTCACGTGACGAGCATGCTCAGCCAAACGAGGTACGAGTAGTTATCCTAGCACGTCACCTGCCGACGCGCGTGGAGTAGGTGGGCGGAGCGATCGGCGTGCCGTTCATTTCGTTGGCCATCTGCATGAGACGCGCTATGCGCTCATCGGTCGGCGGGTGCGTGGAGAACAAGCGCGAGAAACCGACCGCGGAGAACGGGTTGGCGATCATCATTGCGGAGACGGACTGGGTGCCGGCGGTTTTGCGCATCGGCGTGGTCTGCGCGCCGTAGGAAATCTTGTTCAGTGCGGAAGCCAGGGCCTCGGGATCGCCGGTGAGCAAGCTGCCGTCTTCATCGGCGTCGTATTCGCGGGTGCGGGAGATGGCCATCTGGATCAAAGACGCGGCAATCGGCGCGAGAATCACGCTCAGCAATGCGCCGATCAGGCCGAGGCCACCGGAACTATCGCGGTCGTCTCGCGAGCCGCCACCGAAATACATCAGCGAATAGCCCAGATAGGAGATGACAGTGGCCATGGCAGAGGCGATGGCGGAAGTCAGGATGTCGTGGTTGTACACGTGCATAAGTTCGTGGCCCAGCACACCACGCAGTTCACGGGCGTTGAGAATCTGCAGGATGCCTTGGGTGCAGCAGACAGCCGCGTGCCGTTCGTTGCGTCCGGTGGCGAAGGCGTTCGGGCTCATGGTGGGGGCGATGTAGATGCGCGGCATCGGCTTGCCGGCCTTGGCGCTCAGTTCACGCACGATCTGGTAGATTTCCGGGGCTTCCTGTTCGCTGACTTCCCGCGCACCCATGGAGGCGATGGCGAGTTTGTCGGAGAACCAGTAGGTGCCGAACGTGGTAATCAGGCCGATGACGATATAGATGCTCAGGGTTTGCCGACTGCCGCCCGTGGCCCACCAAATCAGCATGATGATGGCCCACATCAGGGCAAACAGCAGCGTTGTCTTCAGGCCGTTGAAATGGCCGTGCACCCGTACTTTGGCATCCATAATGCACACACTAAAATCGCATGCTGAATGATTGCTGGATATGCGCCGCGAGAAATGTCCCATATTCGCCCGGCCCGTCCGGCCCCGAGCCCGGCCGCGTCCGCACGGGGCGCGGCCGGGTGGACGAATGCCGGACGAATGCCGGACGAATGCCGGACGGGCGTGGGCGGGCCGTCAAGCCAGGGCGAGCTCACGCATCTGGTCGGGCTCGATGACCTTCTTGTGCTCGCGGCCTTCCTTGGCCCCTTCGGCGCGCTCGAAAGCGTCGACCTTCTTCCAGCCGGCGAAGTCGATCGGGCGAATGCCGCGCTCGGCCAGCAGTCGATCGATGGATTCGGGGGCGCGGTCGGCTGCCACGCGGCCACCTTCAGCGGCCTTGGCCAGATCCTCGAGCATGTTGGTCACGATGGCGAGCGCATCGGACTTGGTGGAGCCGATCAGGCCGACCGGACCACGCTTGGCCCAACCGGTGGCGTACAGACGCTCACGCACCTGCGCGCCCTCGCCGGAGGCCTCCGTGGTGATGCGGCCGTCGCCGTTCGCGTTGGCCAGGTGCGCGCGACGCTCGTCGTACGCGATGCCCGGCGCGGTGGCCGGCTTGTAGCCGATTGCGTGATACACGGCCTGCACCGGGTACTCTTCGAATTCGCCGGTGCGAGTCATCTTGCCGTCCGCGGAAGTCGTCGTCTTCTCCACGCGAATCGCCTTGACCTTGCCGTCCTCGCCCAGCACTTCGACCGGAGCGGAATTGAAGTGGATGTAGTACTTGCGATCCGCCGGGTTGCCTTCGAAATCGGTGTCGCCGTCGTCTTCCATGTCCTCGGCCATCTCGCGGATGGTGAACAGCTCCTCGACCATCTGACGGGTCAGCTTGTCCTTGCCGGCCTCCTCGATGGTGTCGTCGTCCAGATCGAAGTCGTCTTCGTTGATGATCAGCTGCACGCCCGGCAGCTTCTCCATTTCGCGCAGCTCCTGCACGGAGAACTTGGCCTGGGCCACGCCACGGCGGATGAACAGGTGCAGGGTCTTCGCCTTGTTGGCCTTGATGCCCTCGTACACGTTGTCCGGAATGTCGGTTTTGGCCTTGAGATCGTCGGCGTTGCGCATGAGCTCGCGCGCCACGTCCATGGCCACGTTGCCGCCGCCGATCACGGCGACCTCTTCGGCATCGAGCGGCCATTCGCGGGCGCCGGTCGGGTAACCGTCGTACCATTCCACGAACTTGGCGGCACCGTACACGCCGTCCAAGTCGGCGCCCGGCAGGCCGAGCGGCTTGTCCTCCACCGCGCCAGTAGCGAACAGCACCGCGTCGTAACGTTCCAGCAGCTCGTCAAGCGTCACGTCCTTGCCGAATTCCACGTCGCAGTACAGGTGGATGTCCGGGTTGTCGAGCGTCTTCTCGAGAGCGGATGCGATGAATTTGATGGAAGGGTGGTCGGGGGCCACGCCGTAGCGCACCAGGCCGAACGGCACCGGCAGCTTTTCGAACAGGTCGATGCGGGCCTTGGTGCCCAGTCCCAGCTCTTCGCCGAGCTTGCCCAGCTGGCGCAGGAAAATATCGGAAGAGTAGACGCCTGCGGGGCCGGCGCCGATTACAGCAATACGAAGTTCGTTGGTTTCGCTCATATGTTCCAGCCTAATATATTCCCTGCATTTCCAACAGGGGGCATACGGCACTTTCTTGCGATTCCCTTACTTGCCTCGCAACGCGCAGCCCGGCCCATGTGCCGGCGCAGGAGAACGTACAATCGCAGAAGATCACAATCGGTCCCTCACTAAAGAAGGTCCTTATCGTAAGAGGGTGGGCATATGCGCATTCACATCACGTATACCGGCGGCACCATCGGTATGGTCGAGTCACCGAACGGTCTGGTTCCGGGCGCCGATATGCGCGGCTGGCTGCGCCGGCTGATTGAGGACGCGCATCTGGCCCCGAGCTTGTTCTCGTTCACCGAGCTGGACCCGCTGATCGATTCGTCGAACGCGACGCCCGACAATTGGCAGACGATGGCGGACGACCTGCGCGCGCACCGCGATGACGCCGATGCATTTGTGGTGTTGCACGGCACCGATACGATGAGCTATTCGAGTGCCGCGCTGTCTTACGCGCTGACCGGTTTCGGCAAGCCTGTGATTTTCACGGGGTCGCAGCATCCGCTCGGCAAAATCGAATCGGACGCCACCGCGAACGTCACGGGTGCGCTGAACGCCGCGATGAGCGGACGTTTTCATGGCGTCGGCCTGTTCTTCGGCCATCATCTGTTCGCCGGCAACCGTGTGAGCAAATCGTCAAGCTGGGCGTTCGAAGGGTTTTCGGCGCCGTCCACCGGCCCGCTGGCACGTACCGGCACGCCGTGGCATTGGTATGCGGGCGATTCGGCCGGCTCCGGTTGCGGTTGGACGTCGCCGCTGCCCTACTCCCGTCACGATGTGGCCGTGATCGACATGGCTCCCGGCATTTCCGCCGCGCGATTGGCCGCGATGCTCGACCCTCGTCCGGAAGCGGTGCTGTTGCGCGCGTACGGCGTTGGCAATGTGCCGAGCGACGAGCCAGGACTGACCGACGTGATCGCCGACGTGCTGCATGACGGCGTGCCTGTCGTCATCGCATCGCAATGCCAGCAGGCGGAAGTGCTGCTCGGCCATTACGAGACGGGCGACGCGATCGCCCGCGCCGGCGCGATCGGATCGGGCGACATGACGCTGGAAGCCACGTACGCGAAGATCATGTTCCTGCTGTCGCAGGGCGTGGATGCGGCCGATTTCGGCACGTGGATGCGCCGGAACATCGCTGGCGAAATCTCGCCCAGCTCGATGTAGCACGGCGCAACGCGGTTCAGCCTCCGCACGGCTCGTCGCCGCAACCGGCGCTACTCGCGGTCGAGCAGGGCGGTGAGCGCCCACAGGATGCTGACCACGTCGATCGCTTCCTGCATGAACGCGCCGACGACCACCGGAATGAGGTTGAACGCGGCCGCGACCATGCCGATAATCGCCAATCCAAGGCCGACCAGCACCGCCTGCAGCATCACTTTCTTCGTGCGGCGGGCGATGGCGATGGCGCGCGGCACGGAGGCGATGTCGTCGTTCATGATGACCACCTGCGCCGATTCGGACGCGGCGGTGGACGTGCCGTCGGTCATGGCCATGCCGATGTCCGCAACCGCCAGCACGGGGGCGTCGTCCACGCCGTCGCCGACCATCATCGTCACCTGTCGGGTCATGGATTCGCCGACCACGCGCTGTACGACCTTGTCCCACGCCGGCTGGTTTTGGTGCGCGTCTTCCGTGGCGTTCTTGACGGCCGCGACCTTGCCTTCGGGGAAGAGTTCGGATTGCACGTCGTCGATGCCGACCTCGCCCGCGATGATGCGTGCGGAAGCCTCCTTGTCGCCGGTGAGCATGGATAGTTTCTTCACGCCGAGCCGGTGCAGTTTTTCAAGGGACGATTTCGCGTTTTCGCGAGGCACGTCACGCAGCACGATGCGTGCGGCGAGCTTGCCGTCGATCGCCACGTACGCGGCCATTTCGTCCGGTTCGAGAGGTGCGAACAGCGAATTCACCTCCGGCTTCTTGGAAGCGCCGGCAGCGGTACCGGTCGCCGAATCGCCAACCGCGCTATCGGCCACAGCACCAGCCGCAGTACCGGCCGCCACCCCTGCGCCCAGCACATGCGTGAAGCCGGCCTCGTCGGCCGTCACGTACGCGAAACGACCCACACGCACGGCATGCCCGTTCACCTCGCCGGACACACCCTTGCCCGACTGTTCCTCGATGTTCTTCACCACGGGGTAATCGCGTCCATGCCCCGGCAAATCGCGTTCGGCGCACAGCCGCTGCCCGTTCTCATAGCGCGCGTACAGTTCCTGCATGGCCTTCTGCCCGGCCGCCGCGATGCCCTTCGACAGAATGTGCACCGAGTAGCCTTCCACCACGCCGGCCATCATCAGAATGTGGTTCTCGTCGTACGGCGAGCTGTTTTCGAACGGCTTCTCGACGCGCACGACCTGCGGCTGCTTGACGGTAAGCGTGCCGGTTTTGTCGAAGAAGATATGCGATACGCGGCCCAAGTTTTCCAGCACGTCCTGCGCTTTGATAAGAATGCCCGCCTTGGCAAGGCGACCGGTGCCGGCCACGTACGCGACGGGAGCGGCGATCAGCAGCGGGCAGGGCGTGGCCAAAACCAGCACCTGCGCGAATCGCAATGGCGTGCCTGCGACGGCCCACGCGATGCCGGCGATCGCCAGCGAAAGAATGGTGAACGGCACCGCCAGCACATCGGCGGTTTTGACGACGGTCGGGCGCGATTGCTGCGCCGAAGACACCAGTTCGAGGATCTTCTGATACTGCGAATCCTGCGCCAATTGCGTGGCACGCATCGTCAGCGCGGTCGATCCGTTGACCGCACCCGACAGCACGCGCGCGCCCGCATACACTTCGCGCGGCATCGGCTCGCCGTTGATATTGCTCAGATCCAACGTGGCGACGCCCGACAGCAGTTCGCCGTCGACCGGCACCGTTTCGCCCGGCAGCACGAGGATCACGTCGCCAAGCTTGACCTGGTCGACCGGAACGGTTTCGAAATGCTCGCCGGCCGCGTCGTAAGGCTTGGTTTGGGTGGTGGACTTATTCGTTTCCGCAGCGTTAGGCACATCCACACTGGCGACCTTGCGAAAGCCGTCCGCCGTCATGTCGCCCTCAGCATCACCGGCAGTACCGTCGGCCCCGGCAGCCGCCGCACGTGCACCCACGCCCGGCAACGTCACCACGTGCGCGGTCCGCGGCGCCGCATCAACCAGCGCCGTCAGGTTGCCTTCCGCCTTCGACTGTGCGAATTCCTCAATCGCCTCGCCGGAGGAAATCATCAGCACCACGGCCCACGCAGCCCAGTATTCCTGCACCGCCACCGTCGACGCGATCGCAATAACCGCAAGCAAATCCACACCGACGTGACCGTGCCGCAAATCGTCAATCATGCCGATCACAGTCACCACAATCGTGTACACGACCAGCGCGATCACGATCCACTGCCCGACACCCGGATTGAACGGTCCGAAAGTCAGCGAGACGCCCGCAGCCTCCCACGGACGCCACGAACCCAGCAATGCCAACGGAATCGCGGCAATGATGGCGATCGGCAGCAGCGGAACTTCTTTGCAAATGGAAATGATTCTACGCATGAGAATCTCCTTACGCTCGTATCGGACGCCTTGTTAACCCATCGGCGCCCCGCCTGCGCGGACCATCGATACACGGCGTAAAAAGATATTTCCAGCATAACAGAGCATTGCGATTGCCGCGGCCGTTTGCGTGTGCTTCCGTTCGTCGCGCGCGTTCCGCGCATACGAAAAGGGCCGTGCGATTGCTCGCACAGCCCTTGTTTTCCGCCGTTTTTCGGCTTGTTCAGCGTTTTCCGCGATTACGCGGATTGCGGTTGCGACTTCGCCGTCAGCCTATCGGGTGGCAGCCACCCGTATCGCTGTCGGCATGAACGCCGCACACCGTACGTTGCCGTACGATGCCGCGCATCCGGCTTTACCACAGACCGAACGGATCGAACAGGCCACCGCCGTCGCCGTTGTTGCCGTTACCGCCATTCTGGCCGTTGCCGTTATCGTCGTTGCCGTTGTTCTGCTGACGCTGTTCCTGCTTGTTGGAGGAGTTCGTCTTGGTCTCTTCCTGGTCGAGCGTCACTTCGAGATCCATGGTGTTGCCGCCGCGCACAACGGTCAGCTTCACCTTGTCTCCCATGGCGGAGGCGCGCACGTAACCGAGCAGCGAGTAGTTGTTGTTCACTGCCTTTCCGTTGAACGCCACGATGGAGTCGCCGGCCTTCACGCCGGCCTTGGACGCCGGGCCACCGTCGGTCACGGCCTGCACCTGGGCGCAGCCGCGGGTCACACCGTCCGCTTCCACCGAGGAGCTCTTGATGGTGATGCCAAGCACCACATGCTTCACGGAACCGTTGTCGATGATCTCGTTGGTCACGCGCTTGACGAGGTTCGACGGGATGGCGAAGCCAATACCAATCGAACCGGCAGTACCGGACGAGCTCGCAGTGGAGGCGATGGACGAGTTGATGCCGATCACCTGGCCGGCCGCATTAAAGGTCGGGCCGCCGGAGTTGCCCGGGTTGATGGCCGCGTCGATCTGCACGGCATTGGTGACGATGGCGTTGTTGTCATCATCGGTCACGGTCACCGGGCGGTTGAGCGCGGACACGATGCCGGTGGTGGCGGTGTCGTCGTAGCCGAGCGGATTGCCGATCGCCATGACGGCCTCGCCGACGGCGAGATTGTCGGAATCGGCGAATTCCGCGACTTTCAGATCGCTCGGCGGATTGTCAAGCTTGATCACGGCCAAATCGGTGGTGGTGTCGGTGCCGACCACCTTCGCGGAATAGACGGCGCCGCTGGCGAGCGTCACCTGAATCTGCTGCGCGCCGGAAATCACGTGGTTATTGGTGGCGATATAGCCCTTGTCGCTGATCACCACGCCGGAGCCCTTGGCTTCGCCGTCGCTGGTCGCCACGTCGATGGCCACCACGGAATCGGACACTTCCTTGGCCACCGCGGTCCAATCGACCGCCGTACCGGACTTCGCCTTGGCGGAACCGGAACCGGACGTGTTGGACTTGACGTCGGACAGCGAGCTGGAGGTCGGCACATGCACCCAACCGTTGGTGATCGCGGTGAAGCCGACGCCGAGGCACAGCGCGCCGGACACCAGTGCGGCCACAACGGCGGTGACCACATGGCTGGTCATGCCGGACTTCTGCTTGGTGACGACCGGCGTCTGGTTCGGCTGGTTCGGGAAGCCCTGCCCCGGAGCGCCGAACGGATTGCGGTTGCCCGGTCCCGCAGGGGGCATGTTCGCGCCGTACTGCGGCTGCTGCTGATTGTTCTGCTGCGCGCCGTTCTGCGCGGACGAGCCGCCAAACGGATTGCCGAACGGATTGCCATTGTTCCGCTGATTGCCGGTCGTATACGGGTTGCCGAAAGCGCCGAAGAACGACGGACGGTTGTCCTGCGGCTGGCCCTGCTGCTGCGCGCCGTACTGCGGTTGCTGGGCGGTCTGGCCGCTGGCATCGCCAGCCGGCGGCGTCGGCACCGGACCGTACGCGCCGTATTCGGGCGCCGGACGGTACTGTTCGGTCGGCGCATCCTGCGTCGCGTTGTTGATCACCGTGCGTTCACCGGCAGCGGAAGCATAATCCGGCGTATCGTCAGCGGTATTGCCTGCCGTGCCATCCGCCGCGTCCACGGTAGGAAGGGCGGTGGTGGGCCGCTCGCCCGCGTTCGGCACTGCAATCGGTTCGGTAACGGAAGTCTGTGCTTCGTCGGCGACGTTCTCGCTCGGCGTCTGCGGCGCGGTCTGCTGCGTGCCATCCTGCGGCTGGGCGATGTTCTGATCGCTATTATCTTCAGCCATTGTTGCTCCTTATTCGTCTCGCGGCATTCAACATGGTCAGCAATCGTGCCGCTCGAACTGCTATCTAAGAGTAAAGATACCTGCTCTGGAAGTTTCCTGAATGTTTGTTGAAAGTAGCAATCGAATCGCTTGGCAGTTTGCTCCATACGATGCCACCGTCGACCGCCGATGGCGCCACCGCGGCAATCGGCGCTATCGCATACAGTTGAGAGCATGACAAGCTTGAACGAACCACAGACCGGCGCGGTGGCGCACGAGACCTCAGCGGCCAACGCGGCAGCCGGCGCAACGCACGACGCAGCAGGCAACACGACCAGCGCGGCATCGACCGAAAACCTTATTGAGCATCCCCGCGGCGCGGAACCCGGCAAGCCCGGCCGCCGCGACGCGTTCTACTTCGAGCAGAAAACCCGCCTGCCAGATGCGGCCGATGGCAAGGGCCGCGGCGGCGCGCGATACGGACGCACCGGCATCATCCACACCCCCCACGGCGACATCCACACCCCGGCGTTCGTGCCGGTGGCCACGCAGGCCGCAATGAAGGCCGTGCTGCCCGAAACCATGAAGGATCTTGGCGCGCAATGCCTGCTGTCCAACGCGTTCCACCTGTATGAACGACCCGGAGAACAGGTGCTCGACGAAGCCGGCGGGCTTGCCAGATTCATGAACTGGAACGGTCCGACCTTCACCGATTCCGGCGGTTTCCAAGTGCTTTCGCTCGGCGCGGGCTTCAAGAAGACGCTCGCCATGGATGTGACCGGCATGAAATCAGACGACGTGATCGCCGAAGGCAAGGAGCGCCTCGCGTTCGTGGACGAGGACGGCGTAACGTTCAAATCGCCGCTCAACGGCTCACTGCACCGTTTTTCCGCCGAAATTTCAATGGGAATCCAGCATAAGATCGGCGCCGACATCATGTTCGCGTTCGACGAGCTGACCACACTGATGAACACGCGCGGCTACCAGGAACGTTCCGTGGAACGCACCTACCGCTGGGCGCAACGTTGCGTGGCCGAGCACAAGCGGCTTACCGAGGAACGTCTCGGCAAGCCGTACCAGGCGCTCTACGGCGTAGTGCAGGGCGCGAATTACGAGGATCTGCGCAGGCATGCCGCCGAACAGATCGCTTCGCTCGATTTCGACGGCGTCGGCATCGGCGGCGCGATCGAGAAGCGCATCATCGGCGACACCTGCGCCTGGATCTGTGACGCGATGCCGGAAAGCCGTCCGCGCCATGTGCTCGGCATCGCCGCGGTGGACGACATCTTCGCCTGCGTGGAGAACGGTGGCGATACGTTCGACTGCGTCGCCCCCGCCCGCTGCGGACGCAACGGCGCGATCTTCACGCGCCACGGCCGCTACAACATCAAGCGCGCGCAGTTCAAGCACGATTTCGGTCCGCTTGAGGAGGGCTGCGACTGCTACACCTGCACGCACTATTCGCGCGCATACGTGGACCACGCGCTGCGCGCCCGCGAATTCAACGGTTTCACACTGGCGACGATCCACAACGAGCACTTCTTCGTGAAGCTGCTCGACGATATCCGCGAATCAATCGACGGTGGCTATTTCAACGAATTCCGTGACGAGACACTCGCGAAGTTCTACGAGAACGGTTCGAAGGGCTGAGCCAGAGGAGCTGGATGGAAGTCGCGGGGCTTGAGCATTTGCTACGCAAACGCGGCTTTTTGAACAAAGGATGGCTCCATCGTCTGGAGGTCCACAGGGCCTCCTCCCTCCTCGCGTCGCACCGCTTTGTGCATTCGCTTTGCGAATACGGCGGTGGGAC
>OLPL01000630.1_pt1 | contig 25743 bp, 25 predicted proteins | sample 1673211 | NCBI WGS metagenome assembly OLPL01 (sample SAMEA3136766, study PRJEB25190) | human gut metagenome | reverse complement strand
ATGCTTTCCACGCACGTAACCAAGACTATAAAAAGTCGCACACAGTGAGATCACTGCAATCAGGTCAGTAATGGTCAGCATAGGCTAATTCTCCTTTTCAAGATTTCTCAAAAGAGACAATCTATGTAATCGGAGCTATTAAATACTCTCCGCTCAGGATGCGCACTGCGGCGTACAAGGTAGATGTCGCAAGCGACCGCCGCAGGCGCAAGAATGTGCCGAGGCACATTCTTTGTTCAAGCAGGGATTTTGTAAAAGAGAGAGGAAGCAAATGAAAAAGCGAAGGATCAAAGGAATTCAGATGATTCCATATGGACTTCTGGCTGGAGTTATGACAGAAGATTCGATAGAAGAGAGGCAAAGAGAAGTCCGCCTGACAGAGATTTCATCCGAAGGATTCCGCATCCGGTTTTGCAAGAGAGGGAAAGCAGAGGAGAACATTCATCCGAAAGCATTCAAGATCTGCTTCTATCAGATGGAGCAGACAGAGTATCGAGAGATTGAGATCCGTCATTTTCAGATAGAGGCAGGGGAACAGACCGAATTCTATCAAGTCTATGATATTTTCACAGAACAGGAAGATTATAAAGAAGCCTTTCAGAAGCTCTGTGTCGAATACAGCCGATATATTTTGCTCAAGCTGGAAGAGGATGATGCACATCTGGCGCAAGAAATGACCGGTTATCCCGCGCAGGAAGAAGAGGAACATTTCAAGAATGAAACAGAACAAAATAAAGCGTGGTTTCAGAATGCGGAGATCTTCCAAAATCTGCCGGCAGAATTAGCAGTAGAACTGGATCATCCGAAACTATACGAACAATATCTGACCAGACCGATTGAACGGTTCATGAAAGAATACTGGCAGCAGCATGGAATCAAAGATGCGCGGATCCTGGGAAGACAACCGGACCGGTTGTATATCGGCAACCAATTCTGTCCACATCTATTTCCGAAAGAAGAACAGTTCTTTGCACTTCTTGAGAAAGCAGATAAAGAACGGATGGAAGTGACCGTTGCCTTTTCCTTTATTCGGGAAGACAGGCTTGCACAGACAGAACAGCTGTTGACACGCCTGGATCAGTGGTGTGAACAACAGAAGACTTCCGGGGCGGAGAAGAAACGACTTGAGGTTGTAGTCAATGATTGGGGACTGGCACAACTTGTGAAGCGGACAGAACATCTGATCCCGTGTCTTGGAACTCTGTTAAACAAGCGGAAGAAAGATCCGAGAATGTCCTACAAGATGGGAGATAAGACGCTGTTGGAACAGAATAATCTGAATGCAGGATTTTATCGCACCTATCTGGAAGAAAGCTTTGGAATCAGCTGTTATGAGTGGGAAAGCTGCGGTTATACACAGGAAATACCGCAAAAGATACAGAATCATCTACACGTGCCGTTCTATCAGACAAATACGTCGAGCTATTGTACACTTTGCGCTGTACTGGAACACGGTGAACGTGGAAAACAAAGGGAGAGACAAGAATGTCCGGCACCGTGTCTGGAACATAGCTTCTTCTATCCAAAGCATTTATATATGAAGGGAAAATACAACAGTCTGTTCGCATTGGATAAACATCTGCTGGATGAACCGGAGCAGTTGAAGAGAGAACTCGGAATAAAATGGAACCGCCTTGTGGTCAATCTATTGTGAAATGTGAAAAACAGAAGGATGATGGAAGAATGGAGACACAGAAAAGAAAACAGAATGAAAAAGAAAAAGCAGAGCGAAGGATGAAAATCGTTGCAGGACTTGGCTCTATAGATGAATATATTCCATATGTCCTGGCAGGAGCAGACGAATTGTTTTGCGGATATGTGCCATATAACTGGACTAAAAAATACGGAACCGTACTTCCACTGAACCGCAGGGAAGTGCTGGCTTATAATGTGCAACTTGGTTCTTTCAGTGAATTAGAGATCCTCTCAGCAATGATCCGGAAGTACAGAAAGCCGGTGCATATCGCGATGAATTCCCTCTATTATATTCCGGAACAATATGAAGAGATTGCAGACATTGTGAAACAGTGTATGAAAATCGGATTCGACAGCTTCATCCTTGCGGATCCGGCTCTGATCTTATACTTGAGACAGAAAGGCATATCCTGTAAGATCCATCTTAGCGGTGAAGCCGGAGAAATGAACCGGGAGGCAATCAAAGTTTTCCGGGAAATGGGAATCGGCCGGATCATCTTCCACAGGAAAAATACAGTTGCATCGATGCGGCAGATGATAGAAGCTGTAAATGCAGAAAAACTGGAATTCGAGGCCTTTGCAATGAACGAATTGTGTCAGTTCACAGGAGCATTCTGCAATTCCCTTCACTGTGACGAGATGGGTTATCTGTGCAGGACGACTTACTGGGGAGATGCTGAGATGGAAGAGCGTATGGAACGAGTGAGAAAAAGAACATTGGAAATAGAAGAGCAACAATATCTCTGTGGGAAGAGTGGATGTGCTCTATGTGCGCTGCCACAGCTGGAGGCGGCAGGGATTACCCATCTGAAGCTGGTAGGACGAGGAAATTATGTGGAAGATATGATCCGGGATATTCGGAATCTGAAGGCTGCGCTGGGGCTTCTGGAGAAGAATCAAAGAGAAGAAAAAGAGACAGGGAGATATATCGATCAATTGAATAAGAAAATCTTTGATGGTCAGCCGTGTGGGAATAATTGTATTTATAATCCGGGGCAGTTTCTTTGAGGTGTATGGGGAAAAAGAGAAAAGTTCAGAATAGAAAAAGAAAGCGTATTTCGTGGAGTAGATTACTCTACGAAATACGCTTTTTCTTTAAATTGTTTCAAATCTTAATATAATTATCATATATAGTGTACTCTTTTCAAACATTTCTGTCAATCTGAATACGTTCATTTCGTAAAATTATACAATATCTTAGCGAAAAAAATCGAAAAACAGACATTTTCATCGTTTTAGTATCCTTTTTTTAATAGTTTTTCCTTTATTCGCCGTCAGATTTCTGGTCAATTGTCAGATGATTTCCAAGCTATCCAATCAAAAAATTAAAAATATTTATCTTTATTTATCTAAGTTACTTCACGCTTTTGCAATCACATGTATTAAAAAATCAATCATAATTACAAATTTCACAGCATTTATTTACCGTCATTTTTTTGGTCAGACACCTGAAAACCATTGATTTCCAAGGCTTTCCGTAAAAAATTCGTAGAGTAATCTACTCTACGAAATTTTTTGCAAAAAGGGTGAAGGCTTATGGGAAGAAGACCGGCAGATCTGTCAGGAAGAAAGTTCGGTATGTTGACAGCCAAATATGCGACAGAAAAAAGGGATAAACGGGGCTCCGTTTATTGGCATTGTGTCTGTGATTGTGGAAATGAAGTTGACGTGACGGCAGCAGGTCTTGTGCATGGTAATTATCATAGCTGCGGTTGTTTACAAAAGAAGAACCGTCAGGAAATTGCGCAGAGACGACATCTCGTAGACGGAACCTGTGTTGAAGTACTAGAAAAAAGAAAAAGCAGAAAAGATAACATGAGTGGTTTCCGTGGCGTTTTCCAGTTGAAGAATTGTAATCGGTATCGTGTGGATATTGGGTTCAAGGGAAAACGCTATTATGTTGGTCTTTTTGACAATTATGACGAAGCGGTGCAGGCAAGACTTGCGGCGGAGAACCTGATCCACAATGGTTTCATTCAGAAATGGAAGGAATGGAATGAGAAGGAGAAGGAGGATCCGGAGTGGGGGAAGGAGCATCCGCTTGTGTTTGATGTGAAGAAAGAGGATGGGGAGATTCGGGTGAGTGTGTGAGATGAGAGTGTCGCGCCGGGAGGATACGACAGCATAAGAAAACACTTAGCCGATTGTGTGATATGACACAGGGCTTATAAAAAAGAAATACTATCTGTGAAGAGCAGATGTGCACATAGATGAAGAAACTAAAAAATGGAGGAATACATATGAGCACAGTTACTTTAGATAATAAAACGATTTTAGTCACAGGTGCAGCCGGTTTCATCGGTTCTAACCTTGTGAAACGAATCTATCAGGAGACTCCTTCTGCTACGGTAATCGGTATTGATAACATGAATGCCTACTACGATGTGGCACTGAAAGAATTCCGCCTGAACGAGCTGGCCAAGTATCCCACATTTACTTTTGTCAAAGGCAACATCGCTGACAAGGAACTGATCACCGAGCTGTTCGAAAAGTACAAGCCGTCTGTGGTCGTTAACCTTGCGGCACAGGCTGGTGTGCGCTATTCCATCACTAACCCGGATGCTTATGTGGAATCTAACTTGGTCGGCTTCTTTAATATCCTCGAAGCCTGCCGCCATTGCGAGAGTCTGGAGCATCTGGTGTATGCTTCATCTTCCTCCGTCTACGGTTCCAATAAGAAGGTTCCGTACAGCACCGATGACAAGGTAGATAACCCGGTGTCTTTATATGCAGCCACTAAGAAATCTAACGAGCTGATGGCACACGCCTATTCAAAGCTCTATAACATTCCTTCCACTGGTCTGCGCTTCTTCACAGTGTATGGTCCTGCAGGTCGTCCTGACATGGCTTACTTCGGATTCACCAACAAGCTGGTGAAGGGCGAAATCATCAAGATCTTCAACTACGGCAACTGCAAGCGAGACTTTACTTATGTGGATGACATCGTTGAGGGCGTTGCCCGTGTGATGAAGAAGGCACCGGACAAGAAGAACGGCGAGGACGGTCTGCCGATTCCACCGTATGCTGTTTACAATATCGGCAATCAGAATCCGGAGAATCTGTTGGACTTCGTGCAGATTCTGAGTGAGGAGCTGGTTAGGGCAAAGGTGCTGCCGGAAGATTATGACTTCGAGGCTCACAAAGAGCTAGTTCCGATGCAGCCGGGTGATGTACCTGTGACCTATGCAGATACCAGCGCGCTAGAGCGTGACTTCGGATACAAGCCGAGCACAAGTCTGCGAATTGGTCTGCGGAACTTCGCTGAGTGGTACGCTGAGTTTTATAAATAAGGAAAGTTTCATATTGGCACTTTGCTGATTACAAATAAAGGAGATAAATATCATGAGAGAATTTAAGGATTTGAAGATTGCTGTGGCTGGTACGGGTTATGTGGGCCTTTCCATTGCGACGCTGCTGTCTCAGCATCATAAAGTGAATGCTGTGGACATTGTTCCTGAGAAAGTGGAACTGATTAACAACAAGAAGTCTCCTATTCAGGATGAATATATCGAAAAGTATCTGGCGGAAAAGGAGTTGGATCTGACAGCAACTCTGGATGCTAAGGAAGCGTATAGTGACGCTGATTTTGTAGTAATCGCTGCTCCTACAAATTACGATAGCAAGAAGAATTTCTTTGACACCAGTGCGGTGGAAGCAGTCATCAAGCTGGTCATTGAGTACAATCCGGAAGCCATTATGGTTATCAAGAGTACGATTCCTGTTGGTTACACTGCAAGTGTTCGTGAGAAATTCCACTGCGACAACATCATTTTCAGCCCGGAGTTCCTGCGCGAGAGCAAGGCTCTGTATGATAACCTTTATCCTTCCCGTATCATCGTCGGAACCGATGTGGATAACGCTCGACTGGTAAAGGCTGCACACACTTTTGCAGAACTTCTGCAGGAAGGCGCAATTAAGGAGAACATTGACACTCTGTTCATGGGCTTTACTGAGGCAGAGGCAGTTAAGCTGTTTGCCAACACCTATCTGGCACTGCGTGTCAGCTACTTCAACGAACTGGACACCTATGCTGAGATGAAGGGGCTGAACACTCAGCAGATCATCAACGGTGTTTGCCTTGATCCTCGTATTGGCACTCATTACAATAACCCATCCTTCGGCTATGGCGGCTATTGCCTGCCGAAAGATACCAAGCAGCTGCTGGCGAACTACGCCGATGTACCGGAAAACCTGATTGAGGCTATTGTTGAGAGTAATAGAACACGTAAAGACTTCATCGCCGACCGTGTTCTGGAGATTGCTGGTGCTTATGAAGCGAATGACAGCTGGGATGAGAGCAAAGAAAAAGAGACCGTGGTCGGTGTATATCGCTTAACTATGAAGAGTAACAGTGACAACTTCCGCCAGAGTTCTATCCAGGGTGTCATGAAGCGCATCAAGGCCAAGGGTGCAACTGTGATCATCTATGAGCCGACGTTGAAAGATGGCGAGAAGTTCTTCGGATCAGTGGTGGTTAATGATTTGGACGAGTTCAAGAAGAGCAGCCAGGCCATCATCGCAAACCGCTATGACAAGTGCTTGGATGATGTAAAAGAAAAAGTTTACACGAGAGATATTTTCCAGAGAGATTAAGCGAAACTAGGAGGAAAACAGTTATGAAAGGCATTATTTTAGCAGGAGGATCAGGCACTCGTCTGTATCCATTAACAAAAGTTACGAGCAAGCAGCTTTTACCTATTTTTGATAAACCGATGATTTATTATCCGATGTCCGTTCTGATGAACGCTGGTATCCGTGATATTCTGATCATTTCCACACCGCAGGATACACCTCGCTTCGAGAATCTGCTCGGTGATGGTCACCAGTTTGGTGTGAATCTGACCTATGCTGTTCAACCTTCTCCGGATGGACTGGCACAGGCCTTTATCATTGGTGCCGACTTTATCGGTGACGATTCTGTGGCTATGGTGCTGGGCGACAATATCTTTGCCGGCCATGGATTAAAGAAAAGATTGACTGCCGCAGTAGAAAACGCTGAGAGCGGCAAGGGTGCAACCGTGTTTGGCTACTACGTGGACGATCCGGAGCGTTTCGGAATTGTTGAGTTTGACAAGAACGGCAAGGCTATTTCTATCGAGGAAAAACCGGAGCATCCGAAGAGCAACTATTGTGTAACCGGTCTGTATTTCTACGATAACCGTGTGGTCGAGTTTGCAAAGAACCTGAAACCGTCTGCTCGTGGGGAATTGGAAATCACTGACCTGAATCGTATTTATCTGGAAGATGGTTCTCTGAATGTAGAACTGCTGGGTCAGGGCTTTACTTGGCTGGATACTGGTACACATGAGAGCTTGGTGGATGCCACCAATTTCGTGAAGACTGTTGAGCAGCATCAGCATCGCAAGATTGCCTGCTTGGAGGAGATTGCGTACCTGAATGGTTGGATCAGCAAGGATGAACTGTTGGAAGTCTATGAGGTCATGAAGAAGAACCAGTATGGTCAGTATCTTAAGGATGTCATGGACGGCAAGTATCAGGAGCATCTGTATTAATTAGAAACGAGTAAAAAATACATAGATAAGTGTAGAGGAGATTAAATCATGAATATTATTGTTACCGGCGGTGCTGGTTTTATTGGTAGTAACTTTGTATTCCATATGCTGAAGAAGTATCCGGATTACCGGATCATCTGTCTAGACAAACTGACTTATGCAGGAAATCTGTCCACGCTGGCACCTGTTATGGATAATCCGAACTTCCGCTTCGTGAAGGCGGATATCTGCGACCGCGAAGCTGTGAATAAACTGTTTGAAGAAGAACATCCGGACATCGTGGTCAACTTTGCGGCAGAGTCTCATGTTGACCGTTCTATTGAAGACCCTGGCATCTTCCTCCAGACCAACATCATTGGTACCAGTGTTCTGATGGATGCTTGCCGTAAGTATGGCATTCAGCGTTATCATCAGGTTTCTACCGATGAGGTTTACGGTGACCTGCCGCTGGATCGTCCGGATCTGTTCTTCACTGAGAAAACTCCGATTCACACCAGCTCTCCGTACAGTAGCTCTAAGGCTGCTGCTGACCTGCTGGTTCTGGCTTACCACCGCACCTACGGCCTGCCTGTGACAATTTCTCGTTGCTCCAACAACTATGGCCCGTATCACTTCCCGGAGAAGCTGATTCCGCTGATGATCGCCAATGCACTGGCTGATAAGCCGCTGCCTGTTTACGGCGAAGGTCTGAATGTCCGTGACTGGCTGTATGTGGAAGATCACTGCAAGGCTATTGATCTGATTATCCATAAGGGTCGTGTGGGTGAAGTCTACAATGTCGGCGGTCATAATGAAAAGCAGAACATCGAGATTGTGAAAATCATCTGTAAGGAACTGGGCAAGCCGGAGAGTCTGATTACCCATGTTGGCGACCGTAAGGGTCATGATATGCGTTATGCCATCGATCCGACCAAAATCCACAATGAGCTGGGATGGTTGCCGGAGACCAAGTTTGAGAACGGCATTAAGAAGACCATCCAATGGTATCTCGATAATCGTGAGTGGTGGGAGACCATCATCAGCGGTGAATATCAGAACTACTACGAGAAAATGTACAGCAACCGCTAAGAAGCCAGAGGAGGAAAGAACATGAAGTTTTTTGTAACAGGTGTTGGCGGTCAGCTGGGACATGATGTAATGAACGAGCTGTTGAAGCGTGGTCATGAGGGTGTCGGTTCTGATATTCAGGAAACTTACAGCGGTGTGGCAGATGGTTCTGCGGTAACAAAAGCACCGTATGTAGCACTGGACATTACTGATAAAGATGCCGTTGAAAAAGTAATTACAGAAGTAAACCCGGATGCCGTGATCCACTGTGCAGCATGGACTGCTGTGGATATGGCAGAGGATGACGATAAAGTGGCGAAAGTCCGTGCTATCAACGCAGGCGGCACGCAGAATATTGCAGATGTATGCAAGAAACTGGATTGTAAGATGACCTATATCAGCACGGACTATGTGTTTGATGGTCAGGGTAAAGAGCCCTGGCAACCGGATTGCAAGGATTATAAGCCTTTGAATGTATACGGTCAGACAAAGCTGGAAGGTGAGTTGGCAGTCAGCCAGACGCTGGAGAAGTATTTCATTGTCCGCATTGCATGGGTGTTTGGTCTGAATGGTAAGAATTTTATTAAGACCATGCTGAATGTCGGCAAGACGCATGATACTGTTCGTGTGGTTAATGACCAGATTGGCACACCGACCTATACATATGATTTGGCTCGACTGCTTGTTGATATGAATGAAACCGAGAAATACGGTTATTACCATGCGACTAACGAGGGCGGTTATATCAGCTGGTATGACTTCACGAAAGAAATCTACCGTCAGGCTGGGTATAAGACAGAAGTCCTGCCGGTGACCACGGCAGAGTATGGTCTGAGCAAGGCTGCTCGTCCGTTCAATAGCCGTCTGGATAAGAGCAAGCTGGTAGAAGCTGGATTCACTCCGCTTCCGACTTGGCAGGATGCGCTGAGCCGTTACCTGAAAGAAATCGAGCAGTAAGAGGAGATAGAGAAGATGGGACAGATTAAAGTTGAGAAAAATGTAGGTGGCATCGAGGGTCTTTGTGTTATTGAGCCTGCTGTGCACGGTGATACCCGTGGCTATTTTATGGAAACCTACAACGAGAAAGATATGAAGGAAGCTGGCATCGACATTCATTTTGTGCAGGATAATCAGTCCATGTCCACGAAGGGCGTGCTGCGCGGTTTGCATTTCCAGAAGCAGTATCCGCAGTGTAAGCTGGTACGCGCCGTGCGCGGAACTGTGTTCGATGTCGCGGTTGATCTTAGAAGCAATTCTGAAACTTACGGCAAGTGGTATGGTGTGACTCTGTCCGCTGAGAATAAGAAGCAGTTCCTCATTCCAGAGGGCTTCGCGCATGGTTTCCTGGTTCTGAGTGATGAAGCAGAGTTCTGCTACAAGGTCAATGACTTTTGGCACCCGAATGATGAGGGCGGCATGGCTTGGAATGATCCGGAGATTGGCATCGAGTGGTCGGAGTTGAAGGGCGAATACAAGGGTAGTGCAAGCGCAGAGGGCTATACGTTGGAAGATGGCACTGCGCTGAATTTGAGTGGTAAGGACCAGAAGTGGCTGGGACTGAAGGATACTTTTAAGTTTTGAGGTAAAAACATGAAGCATAATAGAAAACCAAGACTGTGTTTTGTTTCATCGTCAGGTGGTCATTGGGAGCAGCTCCAGAAACTGGAACCACTTGCGAAAAAGTATGAAGGATTTTTTGTTACAGAGAAAACACAGTTCGACGCACCGCTTGGCAAGTATTTTATGAAGCAAACGGATTTAAAAGATAAATTTATGATTCCCAAAATGTTGTGGAATGCGTTTTACACACTTTTTATCTGGGCGAAAGAGCGCCCGGATTTTGTGATAACTACAGGGACAATGGTTGCATATCCATTTTATCTTTTGGCGGTGTTGTTCCATAAGAAATTTGTGTTTATCGAAACATTCGGACGTGCAAATATGCCGACTGTAGCAGGTAAGAAAATGGAAAAACATACAGATTTGTTTATAGTCCAGTGGGAAACACAAAAGAAATTTTATAAAAAAGCAATTTATGGAGGGTGTCTATACTAATGATCTTTGTGACTGTCGGGTCAAGAAATTATCCTTTTGACCGTTTGTTTAAAAAATTAGATGAGCTTTATGAAAAGGGTGTGTTGACTGACTCGATGTTTGCTCAGATTGGCACATCTACATATAAACCAAAGCACTATGAATATAAGGATTTCATTTCTCAAGAAGAATTCTTGGAGAAAGTAAAAGAAGCAGATATTGTGGTATCTCATGGTGCTTCTGGCTCTATCATGAAAGCCTTGAATGCAGGAAAGAAAATTATTGCTGTGACTCGCCTCGCTAAATATGGTGAACACATCAATGATCATCAGATTCAGAACAATGAGGCATTTAACCTTAACAGATATGTTCTGATGGCAGATTTGGAACTTGAAAATCTTGGGGAGTGCTTTCAAAAAATTTATGATGGAACTGATGAATTAGTTCCGTGGGTAAATAAAGATCCAATGGCAATTGTAAATATGATCGATAAATTTATCCAGGAGAATTGGTGAGGAGAGATATGAATATTTTGTGAAAAGAAGTTGATGATTATTTTCCGACTTTCAATTACTAATGGCGGAAGGAAGAAAGCGCAGTATTTGAAGTCGCTAAATGTATTTAAGGAGTTTGGAGAAAACAATTTTTGGTATTCGAGAATTGTACCTTCTGATATGGAACTGATTTCTGTTCATAATAATGCTAAAGTTGCGACGGATGTGTATTTTTGTACTCATGGTGTATTACATGATTTGTTCAACGATGATCCCAATTTAAGGGGGGATACTCGTTTTTTCGGAGAAATTACGCTATATGATAACGTTTTCGTTGGCGCAAAATCAACAATTATGTACGGCGTGAAAATTGATCCTAACGCAATCGTAGCAGCAAATAGTAAGGACGTACCAGAAGGGACTGTTGTTGGTGGAAATCCTGCTAGAATAATTGGAAGATATGAAGATGTTGCAAATGAAAGATTGCAGTATAGTCAAGTGAAATGAATTTATATAAGAAAACCGCGTTTGAAACAAGGTAGGCGGTATTATTACGAGGAGATTAGAATGGGATTTGTAGAAATAGAAAACATGGGAAAGAAAGCACTTGAACAATTCCCGGCAATTAAACATGCGGCTAAACGAGTATACCAACTTGCAAGTGTAGCCACATCAAATGAGAAATTCAAGTCGGAAGGAGATGTTGTACGGGTTTCTCCGGATGACGGATATGAATATTTCTATGGCTACTATGATAAGTCTCCATGGGACGCGACAGATCGTTATATGATTTGTATAAAGGTTAAACAAGCGTACAAATCCGTGGCACCAAAAGAACCCGGAGTAGTTGGTGTAATTGACACGCAAGATCAAAATAAATTTATTAAAATAGGTGTCACACATTCATGGAATGTTCAGCAGAGTTGTATGGCTCAATGGATGGGACCAGATTTTGAAACGAAGATTATTTACAATGATTTCAGGGATGGCAAATATTGTTCAGTAATTTACAACTGGGCAGAAAAGCATGAGGAAATAGTACTGCCATTGCCTGTCTATGATGTGGCGCGAGATGGAAGTTTTGCATTGTCTCTGGACTTCTCTCGCTTGCATAGGCTGCGTCCTGGCTATGGCTATTCTAATCTGCCGGAAACGACAAAAGAGGAACTCTGTCCTGATAAACCGTGCATCTGGAAAATGGATATTCCTAGCGGAAAAATCACAGAGCTTTTCAAATATACAGCTATGGCTGCATTTGAGCCGGATGAGTCCATGCAAGGAGCAGAACATAAGGTTAATCATCTGATGATTAGTCCTAACGGAAAACGATTTATGGTGCTTCATCGTTGGTTCCAGAAGGGAAGGAAACATACAAGATTAGTTACAGTGAATGTTGACAAGACAGAAATGTATAACCTTAGTGATGATGTGTTCGTTTCACACTGCTACTGGAAAGATGATCAGGAGATTCTCTCCTTCCTACGAAAAAAGGAAACGGGAAATCACTATTATCTGATGAAGGATAAGACCCAAGAGTATAAGATGTTTTGGCCTGAGTTGAATACAGATGGACACTGTAGTTATTCACCTGATGGAAAGAACATAATTACTGATACGTACCCAAATCGTAAAAGAATAGCATCTGTTTATCTTTGCACAGAAAACGATAACAGAGCAAGAAGGATTGCTAGAGTTTCAGCTCCATTCCGGTATGATAACGACTGCCGGTGTGATTTGCACCCGCGCTGGAATCGAAAAGGTGATAAAGTCTGTATTGATTCTGTTCATGAAGGTCGTAGAGGGTTATATGTGATTCCAGTTTCACAAATTGATATGGGACGTTACGAGCGAACGGCTTTGAAAAAGCATACGGTGTGTGTTGTATTGGCAACATATAACGGTGAAAAATTCTTGCGAGAGCAATTAGATAGTCTGATTCGGCAAAAAGGTGTAAAGGTTGAAATACTGGTCAGAGATGATGGCTCAACAGATGGAACGATGATAATTTTAGATGAATACAAAAAGAATGGTCTATTAAACTGGTATACGGGTGAACATCTGAATGTTCAAAAGGGATATCTTGATCTGCTGAAAAAGGCTCCGCATACTGACTATTATGCCTTCTGTGATCAGGATGACGTTTGGGATGATGACAAGCTCTTAATTGCAGTTACAGAACTGGATGAAATGTCCAAAGAAAAACCTGCAATGTATTATTGTGGTCAACGTCTTGTAGACGAAAATCTTAAATTGATTTCTACACATAAAATTGCATCCGATAGAAGCGCACATACGAATTTCTTAATTAGCAATGTGGCTGGCTGCACGGCAGTATTTAATAGAAGTTTGGTAGATGCAGTTAATAATGCAGAACCGGATTTTATACTTATGCATGATAGTTGGTTGTTTAAAGTCTGCCTTGCATTAGGAGGAAGTTACTTTGCAGATTCAGTTGCGCATATTAACTATCGACAGCATGGCAACAATGTAGCCGGACTAAATAGCGGCATTAAAGGAAAACTCCGGCAGACAAAGCGTTATTTGGATGTCTTTGAAATTCAGAAGCAGTGTCAAAGCTTGCTGGAATGTTACGAGGGCAGAATGACACCGGAATATCATAGGTTGACTGAGCAAATTTGCAATTATGATAAAAATATAAGAAATTGGATGCAAATGCTTACATCGCGTGAATTTGATTTTAAAAGTGGTAGCCTGAATGCGGTAGTCAAACTGAAGATTCTTTTGAAAAAATTATAATGGGAGAGGTTACAGTGAGTGAAAAGGTTGGAATTTTGCTTGCAACATATAACGGTGAGCAATATATAAGAGAGCAGCTAGATTCAATTCTTAATCAGACGTATGTTGATTGGGTGTGTTATATTCATGATGACGGTTCAGCAGATAATACATGGCAGACTATAAAGAAATATGAATCGGATTATCCAGATAAATTTGTGGTGCTAAATTATGAAAAATGCGGCGGCGCATGTAAAAATTTCATATCTTTGATGAAGTATTCAAGTGAAAACTATATTATGTTCTCTGATCAGGATGATGTATGGGCGAAAAATAAAATTGAAGTCACACTAAATAGAATGAAATCAATTGAAGCCGATTCCGATAAACCATATGCTGTTTTTACAGACTTATATGTTGTTGATGAAAATTTGGAAATTATTTCAAAATCTTTTATGAGATATTCGAAACATAAGCCCAATAAGCTTATGGAAAGGGATTTATTCGTTGCAAATCCAGCACCTGGCTGTACAATGATGGTCAACAGGAAATTGCTTCAAATGGCTTCTTTGTGTAAACATCCGGAAGAAGTTGAAATGCACGATTGGTGGTGCATGTTGATTGCATCTATATTTGGTCAAATAGCTTATCTTGATGAGCCAACAATATATTATCGACAGCATGGGACGAATACATTAGGAGCGGTAGACCGACACGCGGGAGGGTATTATCTTGAAGTACTCAAGAGCATAGTGTTGGGTAGACGATATAATGAAACTCGTGGAAGAGTTATAGCAAAAAGAAAAATGGCCAAGGAAGTTGTCGAATGTTTTGACGATCTATTGCCAAAAGATAGTATTGCCATTCAGCTTGCAAAGATTGAAGGTAGGACGAAACTGGAAAGAATGAAATTTTATTGGAGAAACCATTTGTACAATACAATGCAGCACGGAATATGGATAATGATGGCGTGCTAAAAATGAGGGGAGAAATAATGCGGAAAATCAATGTGCTTTTTATTTGTCACGAAAGAGATATTAATGGTGCAACACGCTCAATGTTGGATTTGATTTCCGTGCTGAAAGAAAAGTATAATTTTTATGTACTGTTAAGGTTTGACAACGGTGAAGTTTTTGACGAGATAAAAAGGCGAAAAATTCAATATTTTTATTGTCCGTACAAATGGTGGAAAACAACTTGTACAAAGGGAAAATACCATATTGTAGCACGAAGGATTAAATGGAAATTTCAGTGGAAAAAACAAAATGAAATGTATGCTGAGCAGGTAGCGGAAAAACTGGAACCATATAAAATAGATATAATACATACAAATAGCAGCGTTACAAATTTTGGAGCTGAGTTAAGTCGCAAATTAGGTTGCAAGCATATATGGCATATACGTGAGTTTGGGATTGAGGATTTTTCAACGTATCCATTGGTTAGTAAAAAAGAATACTATGGAGAAATAAATAATGGCAGCGATAAGGTTGTTGTCATTTCTGAAGCTCTTAAGGAAAAATACAAAAAAAATGTGTCCCCTAATAAGCTTGTGAGGATATATAATGGCGTAAGTAAAAACAATCTGTATGAAAAAACGAATTATAACTACTCAGCGCCTTTAACAATTTTACAATCAGGTGCTATAAGTAAAGCAAAAAGACAGGATATTGCTATAAAAGCGATTAGTATTCTAAATCAAAAAGGAATTAAAGTTAGGCTTCTACTGGCGGGTAGTGGTAATATAGAAGAACTGGGTATACAGAAAAGTGAGATTCCTGACAATGTGGTGTTTTTGGGTAAAGTATCGAATCTTCCTGAAATAAGAAAAAAAATTGATATTGAAATAGTATGCTCTAAATGCGAAGCATTTGGACGCGTTACAGTAGAAGCAATGATGTCAAGCTTACTTGTAGTTGGATCGAAAAGTGGAGGAACGCCTGAACTCGTAAAGGAAAATGAGACGGGGCTTTTGTTTGAAAGTGGAAATGCAATACAGCTTGCAGATAGAATTGAACAAGTTGATAAACAAAGAGATATACTAAAAAAATACGGGGATAGAGCCTATTGTGAGGCAAAAGAATTCTTTAGCATTGAGAGGTGCGCAACCGAAATTGACCGGCTGTATCAGGAGGTAATGCGATAAAAATGAAATTGAGTATATCGAGAAAGAAATTGTCGCTGATGTGTTTGCTGATCCCATTTATTGAACCACAATTTTTTCAGACGATCAAATGGGTTCACTTTGCATATAAATACTGGGGATATTTTACTTTAGTGATGTTATGCGTGTGTTTTTTTGCAAATCAAATAAAAAGTCAGAAGATTGAATCTGATAAATGTACAGTGATATTATTGCTCTATTCGCTGTGGCTATTGGCATCTTGCTTTAAGAATCATACACCAATATCGATTTATTTGAGCAATTATGTTCCAATTATTGGAATCAGTTTGATAATCACTATTTATGGTAAGGATAAATTATCAGATGTTGTTGATGCCATGATTATATTAGCAAATGTGATGATTGTCATAAATTTTATTACAGTTATGGCCTTTCCAAATGGATTATATACACATATCACCGAAAAAGGATCAGATTATTACTGCTGGTTTTTGGGCTATAAAAATCCTCAAATTAGATTTTTCCTGCCAGCAATAGGTTTTAATTTCGTTTCTGATTATTTTGGCGGCAAAAAAATCAGTTTTAGAACATGTGTTATTATATTAATAATTTTGCTCACAGAATCAAGAATTGATTCAAGCACATCAATGGTTGGACTTGCTGTTTTTGCTATACTATATATTGTCTGGAGAAAAAAAGAAAAAATTAGAAGGTATTTTGAGCTTTTTAAGTTGTCATATTTCTATATTGCAGCCTGTGTTGCATCAATTTTAGTCGTGTTTTTCAACATTCAATCGAAATTTTCTTTTTTGATTGAAAATGTTTTACACAGAAATGTCGGATTGACGGATCGAACAATAATATGGGCGAGAGTTATTTTGGCAATTAAAAATAATTTGATTTGGGGTTACGGTCTACAATCTGGAACGGTAGCAGAATATTACATATCTGCGACACATGCCCACGACTATATGTTGCAAATTATTTATACATCTGGATTAATTGGTTTTATTCTTATTTCTCTCTTATGGATTGTTGCGAGTCACTATTGTACAGTTGGATTTGAATCATCGGGTATAAAAATGCTTATGCTTTGTTCCGCCGGGATTTTAGTGATGGGCATAACAGAAGCCTTAACGGAGGCACCACTTGTTTATCCCATGCTTATTTTAATGGCGGAACTAGCTTTATGGACAAAAGGAAAAGAGAATAATGGTAATACGAGCGTTAAATAGGAAAATAAAGAGACTGGAATTTAAAATTAAATATAAAAAATATAAATTTGCTGAGAATTCATTTTTGCCTTTTATTGAGTTTGAAGCACAAAATTGTAAAAATATAATTGTTGATAAGTCAGTTTCATTTAGACAGGGATGCGCATTGCGTGTGAGAAGTTCTGGTATACTTGAAATTGGCGAGGGTACGGCTTTTAATAACAATTGTATTATTACATGTAGAGAAAAAATCAAGATTGGTAGACACGTTCTTTTTGGACCAAATGTTGCAATATTTGACCATGATCATGATTTTCGAGGAAATGACTTTGAACATGAATTTGTAACGGATGAGATTGACATAGGAAATAATGTTTGGATAGGTGCAAATGTTACAATATTGAAAGGAACAAAAATTGGGGACAATGCCGTGATTGGAGCAAATGCAGTAGTATTCGGGAATATACCAGAAAATGCTATTTATATAAACGAGGTAAAAAATAAATTGACTCTATATAAATAAAGCGTTGATGAGGTTACTGGGAAACTATGAAATTAGAAAAAACTAAAAATGCGAGAAGGAACATTTTATTTGGAATTTTGAATAAGGTAATTACAATGTTTTTGCCGTTTGTAGTGCGATCTGTAATTATCTATGCGTTGAGCGCGGAATATTTAGGTCTAAACAGCTTGTTTTCTTCCATTCTTCAGGTACTTAATCTGACTGAATTGGGATTTAGTAGTGCAATGGTCTATAGTATGTATAAACCGATTGCTGAGAATGATGATGAGACTATATGCGCACTTCTAAATTTTTACAGAAAGATTTATTTTATCATTGGATGTATAGTGCTTTCATTGGGACTGTTATTACTTCCGTTTCTTGACAAGCTAATTAACGGGGATGTTCCGGATAATATTAATATATATATTTTATATCTGTGCTATTTGGTTAATACAGTATTGAGTTACATGATGTTTGCATATAGAAGTTCACTTCTTAATGCGCATCAAAGAACAGATGTTATCAGTAACATTAATACGATCACTTTGGGCAGTATGTATTTTTTGCAAATCATTGTGCTTATTGCAACAAAAAACTATTATACATATGTTTTGATGATGCCAGCATTTACTATACTGAACAATTTGATTGTTGCGGGTGTATCTAGAAAATATTATCCACAATATGAATGCAAGGGAGAACTAGACAGCACATTGATTTCAGGTATAAAAAAGCAAACGGTCGGACTTATGGTAAATAAGATTTGTGCTGTTTCGAGAAATTCTTTGGATAATATTTTTGTCTCTACTTTTTTGGGACTTGCAGCAACAGCAATGTACGGGAATTATTACTATATCATGAATGCAATAATAGCGATTCTTATGGTCGTAAGTAACGGATTGCTGGCAGGAGTTGGAAATAGTATAGTGACAGAATCGCCAGAAAAGAATTATTCCGATTTGAATAAAATTAATTTCGTGTATATGTGGTTTGCTGGTTGGTGTACAATATGTTTGATTTGTTTGTACCAACCGTTCATGAAACTTTGGGTTGGTAAAAAATTAATGTTTCCGAACGTTGTTGCAATAGCGTTTGGTATTTACTTTTATGCGTTGGAAATGGGCGTAGTAAGGGGTGTTTACTCCGATGCAGCTGGACTTTGGTGGGAAAACAGATATCGAGCAATTGTTGAAACAATCGCAAATCTTATTTTGAACTATATTCTCGTTAAATGTTTTGGAATTTTAGGCATTATAGTTGCAACATTAATATCTTTGTTAGTCATCAATTTTGGATTCGGTTCGCAGATTGTTTTTAAATATTATTTCAAAAACAAAAAACTTCACGAATATTTTATATATCAAATGTACTATGCATTCGTTACACTTGTTTTGGGAGGGGTAACCTACTATATTGTCAATAGTATCAAAATAGATGGAGTTGTAGGACTAGCTTTAAAGTTTTTAATATGCTGCTGTGTGCCAAATATTTTATATGTTTTAGCTTATCATAGAACAAACGAATATAAAATAGCAATGCCATGGATTTTAAAAATTTTCCATATGGACTGGTTAATAAGGATAATATGTAAGGGGCAGAGATGATACTAGGAACGGCATGTTACTGTTCACTCGTAACCTTGCATAGTTAAGGCCGGACCGCTAAACTGATCTCAGTTGATGCGGACCGGCCTTTCTGGCAATTATGGTAAGCGCTCAGTGTTAGCTGAGTATCTGTGTATAAGCAATGCCATTAAGCTAATTGTTCGATAAAGTGTTTGGTAGATAATAAATGTCAAAATCTGAAAATGGGTATAGAAAATTAAGAGAAAATCAGTAAAAAAAAGGCATGCCAAAAAGACAGATAAGAAATCTGTCAAAAAAATAATATTTGATTAAAAGAAACTATCGATACCCAAAATGAACAGCACCAATTCCGCGTAAAGGACGTAAAAATTGTCGGAATTCACTTTTGACTACCATTGGTGACAGGCACCATTAAATTTCGATAAACAGATAAATTCGCCCTAACGTATTCACAAGATAGATAAAATTTAGAACTGGCAAAATAGCCAGTTTTAAATTGAAATAGAAACTTTAACAAGGTAAAGTGGAAAAACGGTCACAGAGATTCAATGTAAGAGAAGGAATCACTTGCACATACTGAATTTCAGATATTAATATATAATAACACTAATATTTGCAAAACAACTCATGATCAGGTGGTTTTGTCTGAAGAGTTATGATATACTAAAATGGAAAAACTCATATATTTATTTTTATGATTATATAAAGTGTTGCAGCGGTTATTATATCATTGTTAGCGGTGTTCATAACGATTATTTATTGCCGATATACATAGATGAACTTTTGCAAAGAGGAGAAGTATCTGTAAAACTACTGGAATCATAAAAAAATTACCTACAAAATACGTATAAACGAAGAAATAAGAGATGTGTTGCTGACCACAGATACTGTGAACAGTAACACAAATGGAATGGATATTTACCAGAATAGAAAATATACAATTGTTGTGGTGGAGTATTCATGTTACAATATAGAAGCAGTGCGAGCTGAGAAATCATCGTAGCTGATTTCCTCTAGCGAGCGGAGGAAACTCTACTTGCTTTTGTAAGCTGATTGTATATAACAGGAAAATCCTGTCGGGTAAGGTCTAGCCAACCGCCTGTACCGAGTCCTTAGAGTCGAAGCGGTAACGCCAGACTTAAGCGTAGGACAGGGAGCAACAGAGCCGAAACGAAAGTAAAGTGATTGAGCTGGGAAATTATTATGAGGTTGGAAACGGTCGATGTGTTCTTTTCACAGCAGACAACATTTCTGTAACCGATATGGCAAGGAAACAGAAACATCCCCCCGTCTGAGAGCTTGGCGAGGTTGATGATAGATATACAATACAGAACAGCTGAGATCCTGTTATCTCCTCGAAAGAGGTATGGAAATCGAACCAAAGAAATGCGATAGAAATTCAAACGGATAATAGGAAGTCCGATACGCCCATAGTACCGAAGAAGCTGCTAATCACAGTCGAGGAAAGGGGCGTACACTTTATAGCTTCAAGTAAATCTGAATCATGCAGACAAGGAGAGCTGACATCATGGTAAATGAATTGCTTGGAATACAGTACAACATTGCGAAAGCAAATGTAACCGATAGGAAAGTTCAGAATCTTGCGTCCTATATCAACGTAGATAGTCTTAGGGCAATCCATAGAATTATGGATAAGAACAAGGCTAGCGGAATTGATAAAGTGACAAAAGAGAAGTATGAACAGAACCTAGAGGAAAACCTTGAGAATCTTGTAAAAAGAATGAAAACTGGCAGTTACCGCCCCAATCCTACAAGAAGAGTTTATACAAGTACACCAGATATCAGACACCATTAAATTTTCACTATTTTTCCAGAAAAGGGTGCTCTGAGTTTCTGGAAAGTATGTACTATTGCAAGGAGATACTTAATTGTGCTATTTATTCAAAATTTAATATCGGATGTAGTTGAATAAAGAGTGGCAAATATAGATTTTGGAAAGGATAGTACTTCCTATGAATAATAAAAAAGAAATTATTAGTTATGTGGGCGAACGTGAAATTGAATTTTGTGTTCATTTTACAAATGTAACTAATTTACCAAGCATATTACAACTTGGACTTTTACCAAAAAATACAATGGATGATGAATGGATAGAATATAACGAAAATGACTCTTTACGTTTAGACGGGTATACGGAGGCTGTTTCTATTTCGTTTACATCGCCTAATTATAAAATGTTTTATAAATATAGAATACAAAATCCTTCAAAAAGATGGGCTGTGCTAGTACTTGATGCACAATCAATTATTACAATGGATTGTGCATTTTGTTTTACGAATGCAGCTAGTAAAAGAATAACTTCTATTCCTCTTCCTAAGTTAAAGAATCTTCAAGCACTTAAGCAAATGTTTGCTGAAACAAATGAATTATTTTCAAGAAAACGAATGAGATTAGAAAACAATGAACCGACGGATCCGCAGGCTGAAATTCTTGTGTTTGATGAAATACCATCGTTAGCGATTAAGTTTATTATTTTTAATGATAATAGCGTAATGCAACAATATATACCTATTATGGAACAAAAAAATATTCCTTATGGATGTGATATAGGATATTTTGCTCCTAGACATGACTACTCATTTTGGTAAAATAAGAGAGGGTGGGAGATATGGCGACTAGACCAATATTTCATTCGTTAAACAAATTTCCATTTTTTGAAATTTGTGATGTAGATTTCACTTATTATTCTGGTTTTTCCATTTCGCAAAAACAAAAATCTTTGATAAGTTTGCATGAAGCATATGTTAAAAAGTATAAAGACAGAAAGATTCTTGATATTTCGTCTAAAAGTACTTCTAAATTAGGAGTTGATTTAAGTGCATTTAATTTAAAAATCCCGTTGAAAAATAAAGCTTTTTCTGTTGAATGTGCTTTTCAGGGAAGTAAAGTTTTTGAATATGGCGGTCCTTATATAGATTTGATAAATAAATCATCAAGAGAAGCAAAAAAAGATCCGCGATTAAAAGAAAGTGGGAAGTTAATTGCTTTTAAATATTTTAAAATAGAATATCCTCTTGAACCGAAAGATTTCTTTTATAATTGGCTTTATATAAATGCACTTAATTTAAATAAAGAGTTAGCAGAATCAATTTTAGAATACGAGAGCTTTAGTGATATTGAATTTAATCCTAAAAAGTCGATTAATTGTCAAGCCAAGGCGGCAAGTATATATGTCGGATTAAAGAAATCTGGTCAGTTAAAAGCGGCATTAGAATCTCGTAATAAGTTTCTTGAAATTGTATATCAAAAGAAAATTGATTCGTATGAACAATTAACATTTGTTTAGAACATACATTAGGTGTCAGGCACTTAAATTATTACGAAATATTGTGGACGAACTTTCGCTGGCATTGGCATTGAGAGAAGATGCGGATGAACGGCATGTGACAAGGAGCGTGAGAAAAATGAATTTATCAAAAATACATCATATTGCGATCATCGTATCTGATTACGAAGCAGCTAAGGATTTCTATGTGAACAAGCTGGGTTTCTCTGTCATCAGAGAAAACTATCGCCCGGAGCGTAAGGATTGGAAGCTGGATCTGCGTGTCAATGAGCAAACAGAGCTGGAGATTTTCGCTGTGGCAAATCCTCCGAAGCGTGTAAACCGGCCGGAGGCCTGTGGTCTGCGTCATCTTGCGTTCTGCGTTGATAGCGTGGAGCAGACGGTGAATGAGTTGGCAGAAGTCGGTATTGAATGTGAGTCGATTCGGATTGACGATTATACCGGAAAGAAGATGACTTTCTTCCATGACCCGGACGGACTGCCGCTGGAACTGCATGAATAATTATGGGAGAGAAAAGAACGTATAAGTCCCGGAAGTCCGGTGGTGGTCGAAAGAAGTTGAAGCCGGAGTATGATGCCGGGAAAAATCTGAAAGAGCTGATGGAAAGTGCTGTGGCGCTTTATAACTCTGAGATGTCCTTGCAGGCCATCGGTGATGAGCTGGGATTAAACCCAATAAAAGTAAGAAAGCTGCTCATCACGGCTGGTGTGTATGAATCGGATGTGGCGGAGAAGGTACAGGATACCTTTGAGGAGTATCGAGAAACACAGGACTATAAAGAAGCAATCCTCTCAACAGCAGCGACCCTAGAATTATCTAAAGCCTCCGTTACTTCGTACCTACCCTATAAAAAAGGTGTGTACTTTCCAAATACAGAAAAAGAGAAGATTAGTATTGGTGCAGAACGGCAGCGGAGATACAGATCGATGAAGCGGTGGAAGGCTGATCCGACAGAAGAAAACTTCTGGGGTGTGGTTGTGGCTTATGCTGGTGTAAAATTTAAAACCTACTCCGGGTTACCATTTACTTACGAAGTGCGAAAGGGAAGGAATGGCGAGTACACGAAAGAGTTGTGGATTGACAGACGGGAGAAAAGTAAAAGTCTGGCGTGGAGTTCTGTGCTGCTGGCACTACGGAATATTAAAAAGGTGGGAGAAGTGGTAGACCGACCGAAAGCTCTGGGAGATATCAGGGGAGTGACTTACATCTATGGAATGTTCTATCGGTTCGGACTGATTGATGTGCCGTAACTGAGGATCGTATTCTGAGCAAGGAATATGGAATGCTTGGAGAACAGATTCGAAATCAGGAAATGTGTGATTTTCTTGTAACTTCTTTATTCTAGAAGCTTCTTTTTGAAGATGAAACAATTCGTTCTAAGGCAGATCCAGTTAAGACTGCGTATAATAAGAAAAACAAAATCAAGAAAGCACTTGCCTCATTAAATGGCAAGGTTAATATGTCAGATCTTATTGGAGCAATTGAAACTTATGTCGAGGATAAGTTGAAGTCTTATACAAATTAAACATATTGAGACTTATCGTGCCCTGGGACAAACCTCATGGCATTTCAATTGAATATACTTTAGTATTTAGTATTGGCAAAATACTAAATACCGTGTATTCTAGTATTAGAAGCAAAGGAGGTATCCATAATGCAGAAGGAAATATGTTTTACTATTGATTCTGATGTATACGAAAAGCTTACGATGGCATTGCAATTGTCAGGCGAAAATCAAGAATCTGTTCTTGAGAGTTGCGTGAAGTCGTATATTGCAAAAATTTTTGGTGAGATATCCGAAGAGTATAGCCCTGATAAGAAAAAGTCAGTTGTTGATAGAGATTATACAGGAAAGGCTATTCAGAGAATTCCGGCTTGGTCGGCAAAGCCGAATCAAAACAATCATAAAATTATAAGAGCATTCTTTACAGCTGAGGATTCTTTCGGAAGCGTGACTCTCGACACGATGGAAAAACTTTGCGGAGACAAGTCAAAATCTGAATTATATATTGCTAATTTTAAGAATAATTATGCTCAGATGAAACTTGATGGTCCTAAGACGTATGGAAAAGTGTTTGAGGATGATGGAGAAAATGTTTGGATCTGGAAAGAGGTAGAATTGGTACTCCGAAAATTTAAGGATTCTTTTTTAGGATAGTTGGGATGTCTATAAATTGCAAATCTGATATTTTATATAGAAGATAAGAGTCAAGACATCAGTATAAAATGAACCAAATTGCAGCAACAATAGCGATGATATGGATTGTAGTATTTGCAAGCAAGTATTAGATATTACATTTCATGTGATTATTATCTAGAGGAAATTTATATATGTATAAGAAAAGCGAAATAGAAATAGAAGTATTACCAGCGAATGAGGGAGACTGTATATTAATTACAATTGAAAAAGAAGATATACATATACTTATAGATGGTGGAACAGCAGAGACATATAGAAATTATTTAAAAACTCGTTTGATTCAGTTAAAAAATGAAGGAAAGGTAATTGATTTGTTAATTGTTACACATATTGATAATGATCATATAGGAGGAATAATTGAGCTGCTTAAGGAAAATGGCTCAGATATGGATTCTAAAATAATCAGAATTAGAAATATATGGCATAATAGTTATAGACATTTACAGTTTGAGAAAAATCAGAAGTTAGGTAGATCAGAAAAAAATATATTGAATAAGATTATCGCTAATGGAGAAGTTTACTTTAATTATAATTTAGGTAAGAATAATCTGATTAGTGCGATACAGGGAACAACACTTGCTGGGTTAATATTTGAAGGCTACTATCATTGGAATGAACAATCTGAGGGACAGGCTATCATTAATAATGGAATAAATTATCAGTTTGGAAAAGAATGTTTTATATCAGTATTAAAGCCCAATATTTCTGACTTAGAGAAGCTTGGTAAGAAATGGAAGAGAGATTTAAAGAAATCAAAATATTCGTTTGTATTTTCGGAAGATAAGTTATTTGATGACGCTTTCGAATACTATTGTCGTTGTATGCCAACAGATGGAAATGGAAATAATGAAAAGATATGTTACTCGAACCATAATACAGAAGAAATGACTATTGAAGAAATTTCTAGGGAACCAATGAGTGAAGATAATTCTATTACGAATAGGTCTTCTATTTCAGTTATAATTAGATATAGAAATAAGAAGCTCTTGTTTTTAGCGGACAATATAGCTGATGATGTTCTAGAGTATTTATCACAAGAAGACAGGGGGTATTCATTAGTAAAATTACCACATCATGGTTCCGCAAATAATATTAGTGATGATTTTGTTGAATGTATAGAATCCGATACATATTTGGTTTCAACAAATTCAGAAAAGTATAATCATCCTGATATAGAAACATTGGCAAAGATTGCATGTAAGAGAACAGAGTATGTTAAGAGAATATATTTTAACCTATATTATTCACGGCTATGCCGTGTGAAGTGGCTGAAAGCCACATGATTACTG
>OLPL01000624.1_pt1 | contig 25908 bp, 40 predicted proteins | sample 1673211 | NCBI WGS metagenome assembly OLPL01 (sample SAMEA3136766, study PRJEB25190) | human gut metagenome | reverse complement strand
ATAAAAGAATACTTGATGTTTGTTGTGGATCAAGAATGTTTTGGTTTGATAAAACTAACAAAGATACCATATATATGGATATTAGAGAATTTGAAGATACTCTATGTGACGGAAGACATCTTTCGGTAAAGCCTGATGTAATCGGTGATTTTAGAAATATTCCATTTGATGATGAAACATTTAACATGGTTGTATTTGATCCGCCCCATTTAATCAAGGTGGGAGATAATTCATGGTTGGTAAAAAAATATGGAAAATTATCTAACGCTTATCCACAAGATATCAAACAAGGATTTGATGAATGTATGAGAGTTTTAAAGCCGAATGGTACTCTGATATTTAAGTGGAATGAAGAACAAATTAAATTGAAAGAAATCTTAAATTGTATTAATTACAAACCGCTTTTTGGGAACAAACGCTCAAAAACACATTGGCTAGTGTTTATGAAGTGAAAAAATGATAGGGGTGAAATAAATGAATAAATATCAAGAAGCTTTAGATTTTCTAGAAGAAGAATGTAGAACTATCAAAAAATTGGAATCAAGGAAACACGTTAGACTCTTGAAAGAATTAGTTGATAAAGAAACACCACAACAAGTTTTAGAAGTAGACAGTATGCTACGCTGTCCCGAATGTGGCATGCAGGTGATAATGTCTATTGGCAAATATTGTCCTAAATGCGGTCAAGCTCTCACAAATACAAAGGACTTTTGGAGGTATGAAAATGTTGACTAAAACAAGATGCATGAGTTTATTGGATGATATCGCTGGATATGCTCATAGAGCTAACATTGGTCCTAATGGTATTAATGAAATAAATGAAGATTACAATGGATTGAAAAAGTTAATTGAGGAGCATTTTACTCCTCAACCTCTTGAGTTTAAGAATTTAAAACCTGGTATGTGGGTTATAGATATGTGGACAAGAACTATTTCTAAAATAAAGAGAATAGATGAAAATAGAAATGTCCATTTAAATGTTCAGGAAGAATATGATTACCTTACGCCTTTCAAAGAAAATAGATTTTATCCAATTGTAGTTCCAAATGTAGGAGATAAAAATGAGAAGCACATATAGAAATCTACAGATTATAAAACATGCGCTACAGTATTATATTGCTAGACCGAACGCAAATGAAAAGGATCTAACAAGAGAAAAGAGTTTATTGGAACGTATCGAAGATGAAGTAGAAATTTATCAAGAAAGAAATCATATTCCCAAAAAGGAGGAGAGAAAGTAAATGAAAAAAGCATTAATCATATTAGCAAGTGTATTTGTTTTAACTGGATGCTCGAAAGCATCTAGAGTCAATTGGAATATTAGAGAAGATGCAAACAACTTTAAAATCACAAGAAAAGTCGTTGCTCTTAATACCAGAACAAACGATCCTTTGTTTACCGTTGAGGGAAAGATTTCCCTTGACAGTGATGAAGATGGAGATTTGAACGTAACAATCAAAACAGGAAAAGGAAAGTACAAGTTGTTCTATGCTCATTTATCAAATGATGTTACATACACTTGTATTCAAACAGAAGCTAAAAAAGAAAATCCTTATGCCTATGATATTCAATTCTTTCCGGCAAAAGAAGTTATTGAAAACGGGATTATTGATATTAAATCGAGTGAGTAGGTGATAAATAATGCAGGTTAAATCAGAAACTGAAAAGGATATAGAAAAACGCTGTGAAAATTTAAAAGAACAAAATGAAGCATTGATTAGTGGATTGAATCTTGCAAATGAAACAATAAACAATCTATATGGTTTGCTTCGAGAATACCGCCAACAAAAAGAAAAGATTTTAAAACAAAATACAAAACTGTTAGCGATTTATACTGTAATCATCATAGCTCATATAATCACTGCAATCATTAATCAATCATATCGAAATTCACTCATGTTTTATTTTCTCTCGGTCGTAAGCATTGTGTATGGTATTGATTTATGTAGTCAAAAATTCAAAAAAAGGTGATTGAAATGAATATATTAATTAAAAAGCTTAATGATTGTCAGTTGACTAATCAAGAAATCAAATACGTTATTGGTCGTTTAACGTGTGCAACTAATTTTGATAAGGAATTGCATTTGAAAGCAATTAAAAAACTCGAAATACAAAGAAAGTACCTTGAAGAAGGCAATGTAGAAATAAAAGAAGATGGTGATAAATAATGTACATTAACCCATTTTGGTGTGGAGTTGCAGCAACTATCCTTGCTGAATTGGCAGGAATAATTGCTTATGCAATTTATCAAGATCACAAAAATTAATAATTAATTATTTTGGAGGGCAAGGAATGAAATATACAGATGAAGAAAAGAAGATCATTGATGAAGTTAAAAAATATCTTAGAGAATTACGCCTAATAAATATTGAAAAATTCTCTTTAACATTTGAAATTGAGGACATTCCAAGCCCTCAATCAATTAAATACAGTGATGAAGCTCTTGGAGGTTTTTCAAAACCAAAAGGAGAACAAATCACTTCTAATATGTTGCGCAGAGAACTTCTAACAAAGCGTCTAGAGCTCTTTAACAAAGAACTCGATAAATTTATGCCATTGGTGTATTTGCTCAATGCAGGACATAGAAACATCATTAGAACGTATGTATGTTCAAGAGGGTACAATGAAATGATTGATACATTAGAAGAGTCGTTTTGTATCAGCAAATCAACTTACAAAAGAGAGTTTCCAAAAGCGTGTTTAGAATTATCTAAATATCTTGACATGGAACACCGCCCATCACTTGAAAAATTGAATAATATTTTTTATGAAAGCATCAAGAATGAATAAAAATTTCATTCTTTTTATTTTCTATAAATCTCTATATATGTCGTTATAACTCGCTATATGACTATATAACTCGCTAAATGTCGCTTTTTTTCGATAAAAAACCGTCCATTTTTTTCTTATTTGTGTTATATTATTTATGTAGCTTGAGAGTATTGAAATCATTGTAAAAACAACATAGCTACAATGCTTTTCGTAAGTATGGGATTAAAATAGCATGCTAAAAGAAAAAAGGAAGAACGGCAATTCTTCCTCTTTTTCTACTTCGAATACTAGCTTTAAGTAAGTGTGGGGATTAGTTTAACAACATTTTAGTTGCTACTAAGATTAAAAAGAGCATCACTAGGTATTCCATGAATACTTGCTCCTTTCCTTACACCAAAGCTAATCTTCTTGCTTGATGTAAATAGTATGTTGCTAGTACCTCCATAGTATATTTTGCACATCTTTGGATGTGCTTTTTTATTTTATCACATTTTGTTTTAAAATGTCCATTTGTTAGTGGTGCAGAAAAGCGGATAAAAGCGGTGTTTCGAATCTCTAGAAATAGTATTGAAAGCCATAAATAAGAACACTTTTATCACAAGTGATAACTTTTTATTAAAAGTGGACCCATTTTGGACCCAAACTGAACCCAAAGTGAGCCCTAATTGGACCCAAAGTGGACCTAGATTGAACCCTTATTTCCATGCTATTATGCTATTGTGGTTTTTAAAGAAATGAAACAATCCCATTTAATTTAAAATCACAGTTCAGACATATAGGTTAAACCCCTTGAAAAAAGTTCCTTATGGGAGCTTTTTTCTTTTGTAAAAAACAACGATGCAGTTTTAACTGCTGTTTCTATAAATAAAAAAATGGAGGTGGTGACACGATTTGGAAAAACACGAGTTAGCATTTGAAGACTATAAAAACGGCATGAAGCAAAAAGAAATTGCTAAAAAATATGGTACGACAATCAATACTGTCAAGTCATGGAGCCGTCGCTATGAATGGTCAAAAAAGAAGAAAAAGGGTGCACCCCAAAATAAAAGTGTGCACACCAAAAAAGAATGCAAAAAAATAGCTGAAGAAATAGTAGAAACAAGTGAGTTGGATGAAGAACATCACCTCTTTTGTATTTATTATTTAAAATATCATAACAAGGTCAAAGCATATCAAAAAGTAAAGCCAAACACTCCGTACAACAGTGCTTGTGTGATGGCTTCTCGCTGGTCTAAACAACCAGCAGTAATAGAAGAAATAAATCGTTTAAAAAAAGAATTATATGAAGATGCTCTTCTTGATCCGCAAGATATTGTTCAAAAATATATTGATATTGCCTTTGCTGATTTGAATGATTATTTGGAATATGGCCGAGAGGAAGTGCCGGTCATGGGGGCATTTGGACCGGTAATTGCTAAAAATCCAAAAACAGGTGAAGACGAAATTCTAAAACAAACCATCAATACTGTTAGATTTAAAGAATCGGCATTTGCTGATGGAACTATTCTAAGTGAAGTCAAACAGGGTCGAAATGGAGCAAGTATCAAATTGGCGGATAGAATGAAAGCTTTGGATTGGTTATCAAAACACATGAATATCACTACTGAAGAACAAGAACTTAAGATTGAAGTATTGAAAAAGCAATTGAATACGAATGTTCAAGAAGACGAGGGAGTTGAAATCATAAATGATGCACCAATTTAAGAAAAAACAGGTACGTATTTCAGATATTGTCATTCCAAAATTTTTGACATGTTTCAACGATATTTCACATGTTCACAAGATTATGGACAGTGGTCGTGCTGGTACCAAATCAAGTTATGCTGCTATTCATGGGATTTATAAGATTGTAAGTGAAGATGAATGCTCCGTGATTGTCATGCGAAAGTTCCACAATAAACTTTCTAAGACTGTCTACAATGAATTCAAACGAGCAATCAAACGTCTAGGTCTGAAGAAAAAACAGTTCAAGATAACAAAGAATCCGATGAAGATTACATATCTTAAAAATGGCAATTCGGTTTATTTTACAGGAAACGATTCTATTGATGATACAAAAGGGATCATTGATGAAGAAAAACCTATCAAACTTGTTATTTTAGATGAGCTGACCGAGTTTTTTGAACGTGGCCAAGGAGAAGACGAAATATCCAACATAGAAGCAACATTCGTACGTGGAAATGATGATGAATTCTGCATGGAGTATTATTTCAACCCTCCCAAAAATCCTAATGCTTCTATTTTTAAATGGGTCAAAAAGATGGAAAAACGTAGTGACTGCATTCATATCCATGTTGATTATAGAGACGTGCCAGAAAAGTGGCTTGGTAAAAAGCTTATTCAATCAGCAATGGAAATGAAAAAAGTCGATGAAAGAATGTACAACTGGATTTGGCTAGGAATATCAATTGGTTTGGATGAAATTATTTATTACATGTTTGATAAAGATAAACATATTTTGGATAGAAATCTTACAAATGATGAAATAAACGGAATTACAAGGATTGATGCATCTTGCGACTATGGTCAAATGAATGCGACAGTATTTGAATTTTGGGGACTCAATCCTACATTGAAAACTGTTTTTGGACTTGATGAATTTTATCATTCAGGGCGTGAAAGTGGTAAACAGCTGACACCTAGTGAGTATGCATTTAAATTCAAGAAGATGTGCGAAAAAATCAAGGAAGAATTTGGACAATATCCTCGAAACCTCTATATTGACCCAAGTGCACGAGGACTTGCTGAAGAAATCAAAAGAGCCTGTCCGTTTATAAAAATAAGAGGCGCTCAAAATGATGTCAAATTAGGGATTTCAAGAGTCCAAAAAGCAATAGCGTTTCAAAAAGTACTGTTCAGTACACGTCAGGAAATGCTTTTGAATGAAATCGTCATTTACAGCTATGATAAAAAAAGCATTGAAAGTGGTATTGAAAAACCTGTAAAAGATGATGATCACTGCATGGATGCATTGAGATATTACATCATGGGCATCTGGAAATATATTAAAAGATATCTTCCTGATATAGAGAAGAATGAAGGTGGTGAGGATGATTAGTGTTTACAGCGATAAAAAGATTTCTAGAAAGGATTAAGAATAGAATGTTTGCAACAAAAGATATAAATAAATTTTTCGATATCGATATTGCAATGTCGAACGATATGGTCGACTCAATTGATTTATGGAATAAGATTTTAGAAAACAAACAGCCTTGGCTTGATAATGAAAAAGGTGTTAAATCATTGGCATTGGCTCAAGGAATTGGTGAAGAGCTTTCTAAAACATCAACAAGAGAATTGATATCAAAAGTTATATCGAATGATTTTGTCAATCAGGAATATCAAGAGTTTATTAAGGATATGAATGAAAATCTTCAATGGGCTTTAGGTGAAGGTGGTGTTGTTTTCAAACCATATGTAAGTGACAATCAAATATTTGTTGATGTTGTACATGCTGATAAGTTTTTTCCTGTTACATTTAACGGAAGAAAGAAAATTACTGCAGGTATTTTTGTAGAACAAATTTTCAAAGGCAAAAACGTATATACTCGATTAGAATATCAAAAGTATGAAAATGGAGTAAATACATTTGAAAACTATGCTTTTATGAAAAGAGATTATTCTCAAGGAAACCATAGCTTTTATACTGATTTTGGCAATCAAATTCCATTGGATACTATTCCAGAGTGGAAAGATTTAGAGGAACATTTTGAGATTGGTGGCGTTGACAGACCGCTTTTTTCTTACTTCAAAACACCAGTCATCAATACAATTGATAAGATGTCCCCGCTCGGTGTACCTTGTTATGTCAAAGCAATCAATTTGATTAAAGATGCAGAGGAACAATACAGCAGATACATTTGGGAATTCGTTGGTGGTGAAATGGCTGTTGAGGCTTCTGGTGATGCATTTGAAATTGATTCACACACCCATGAGCCAAAACTTCCTGAAGGAAAGAAAAGATTGTTCAGAACATACGATATCGATAATTCATCAGGACAAGCAACAAACATCAATGATTTAATCAAAGTACATGCTCCTCAATTAAGAGATGCCAATTATGCTGCAGGATTTAATGATATTCTAAAGAGAATTGAATTTGAATGTGGTTTATCATATGGAGATTTAAGTGATCCACAACAAGTCGATAAAACTGCGGAAGAAATCAAGTCATCCAAACAAAGAAAATATGATACTGTTTCAGCTATTCAAGACAGTTTGAATACTGTACTTGAAGATATAGCATATGCAATGAATGTTTATGCTATCGGAATGGGCAAATCAAAGTCTATGAAATGTGTTGTTGAAACTGATTGGGGAGACAGTATCTTGACCGATACTGAAAAACAAAGAAATATTGATCTTCAAGAAGTCAATGCTGGTTTGATGCCTGAATGGAAGTACAAGGTCAAATGGCAAGGCATGAGTGAAGAAGAAGCAAAAAGAGAAGTTGCTGAAAATTCAGATGATGGCATTGAATATGATGATGCAGATGATGAAGACGATGCAGAAGAGGATGTAAATGTTAACTGATAAATTTTTAGAAGAGTCGGGTGATGATGTCTCAAATGACTTCAGCACATTAGAAACTCTTCTTTTAATTTGGATGGGTTTACGTTTAAGAAATCTTGCATCTTTAGAAGATATCGAAGAAGAGTATCCAAAATGGAAAAATAAAGCTAGTAGAGAGTTTTTTGAATATTCGGGTACTGAATTTCAAAAGGTCAAGAAATCGTCTCAAAGCAAAGTAAAAACAGCCATCAAGAATGGAATAGCAATGACAGTCAGCAATATTTTTTCGAGATTGAAAGATACTGATGCTCAAACTTCTAAAAAAGACATGTTGAACAGGTCAAACAAGAATTTGAACAAAGGTATCAAGGATACTCAAGGCGAAATCAAAAATCTTTGCAACATTTCAAGAAAGTGCACCAACAAGCAGTTTATAAAGGCATGTGATGAAGCATATTCTAAAATCGTTGCAGGAAACAATGCCGACAAGGCCATTGAATCATCAATCAGAAAGCTTTCTCAAAAAGGTATTGAAGTAGTTGGCTATACTGATCATACAACTTCAATGGATGCTGCAGTTAAAAGAGCAGTTACAAGTGGTGTCAATCAAACGTCTTTGAAGTTTAAAATGGACAACTGCAAAGAGTTGGGAATTAACATTGTAAAGACTTCAAGTCATGGTGGTGCTCGACCATCCCATCAGGAATGGCAGGGCAAGTTGTTTTATCTTCATACTCCTGTAAAAGGTCTACAGAACTTTAAAAAAGCAACAGGATATGGCCGTGTTGATGGTCTAGGCGGAGCAAACTGCAGGCATTCTTTTTATGAGGTTACTGATTATGAGTATAAGAACAATCTGGTTGATACTGAAGAATTTGACAAGAACAGGAATGATGATCAATACGAGCTGGAACAAAAGCAAAGATATTATGAACGTCAGATTCGTTCTTGGAAGAAAAGGAAGAATATTCTTGATGAATGCGGTGTGGATTCCACCAAAGAAGCTAAAAAGATTAGAGAATGGCAAGATAAACGCTCTCAATTCATTAAAGAAAGCAACATTCAATTCAAGAAAGAACATGGTATTGATAATGTTCTTAAAAAGGCTTATACGAGAGAGAAAGTTGTTAAACGCCCATTTTTTGGAGAAGATTCAAACGGTAAGATACGAAAAAAAATCAACAGTGCTGAATACGATGGTGCTCCTAAAATCTTTGATTATTCGAAAGAAAAAGAAGAAAAAATTATTGAAACATTCGCAAAAATAGATAGTCTTTCTTTAAAAGATGGTTATGAATATATAGCTATTTCAAACAAAAAAACAGGACAACAAATTGGAAATTTATTAACTTCCAGTAACAAGTCACATGTGAATCCTAGTAAAGAAATGTATAAGATTATTTCTGAGGCAGATGAAAACAGTCTTACAATGGTGCACAATCACCCTAAAAAATCTCCTCCATCTGTTGGGGATATCATTAGTTGCAATAACAACAAAGCAATTGGTGAAATGTTAGTTATCAATAGTGATGGTGAAACTTACTTTTTTTCAATTCCAAAAGATGCTAGAATTGACTTATCAACTGAAGAAGCACGTCAGGAATTAAGAAGTTATTTTAATGCAAAACGTAATTGGGTAGCAAGTCAATATCCTGATGCAAGTGAAAATGATATTAGACATTTAACTTTAAAACGAATTTCAGAGGAAGCAGGATGGAATTATGGAAGAAAAAGAACTGAAAAAAAATGATAATGAAGGAATTCAGGTAACAGTTGTTCCTGTTACGGAGGAAGAAATTGCTGAAAGAATCAGAAAAGGAAACTATGAATGGACTGAATATGATGGAGATGATACAGCACATCAATTCGATGATTTAACCCCTGAAGAATTGGAAGAAAAAATGGAAGAATTAAGAAAAAAACTTTTTGGGAATAGAGCCGACAAAAAATAGCCGGTTTTTATTTTGCATAAATTTAAGGAGGAACATATGAAAACTGTAATCAAAGTATTGTTCATTCTTTTAATCGCTTTAAAGCTTATTGATCTATTCTTTTGTGGGTTATGGAAAATTCTTATCCCACTTTTTATTTTCGATTTAATTATGATAATTGCTTTTATTTTAGAAATTTTTTAGTAAAAAAGGAGAAAACAAATGGGTTCAGATGAATTTTTAGATTTATGTAAAAAAACAGTTAGAGAATATACAGAAGATCATTTGGATAAAAGTAAGGAACAACCTGATTTTGAAGTTTACGTTGTTTGGTATGCTAAAACATTACAAAATCACAAAGCGTTATTAAGCACAACGTTAGATGATGGGATGTATTACGAATTAACCTACAATGGCAATAAGCAAGAATTATATTTCGACGCATATAAGAAATTTGAAAATAAATGTATTAAATGTTAGAAGGAGAATAATTATGGAATTTAAAAAAGCATTTGATTTAATGAAACAAGGAATGAAAATGAAATTACCTTCATGGGGTGGTTATTGGTATTGGGATGATGAAAAGAAAACAGTTATCATGCACACAAAAGAAGGGAAAGAAATGGATATTAGAGAAACCGAAAGAGTTATTTATACATTATCTAATATTCTTGATGATGGATGGGTTCTTGCTGATGAAGAAAATTGTCCTGAATTAGGTGGAGAAGCTACTTTTGGTTTTGATGAAGCTATTAAGTATTTAAAACGTGGAATGAAAGTGAAACGTAAAGGATGGAATGGCAAAGACCAATACATTGAACTTGCTACAAATGTATCATTCAAAACACCTAATGATGAAGTTGTTAATGTAGATCATGCGGATATGGGCAACAAAGCAATTGCTTTTCATGGCACAAGCGGTGTGCAGTTAGGATGGTTAGCAAGTCAAAGTGATATGTTATCAGATGATTGGACTTTTGTAGAATAGGAGAGTAAACGATGATTAGAGTATTTATTAGTCAGCCAATGAGAGACAAAACAAATGAACAAATTAAAACAGAAAGAAAAAGAGCTTTAGATGAAATTAAAACCTTATATCCTAATGAGGAAATTGAAGAAATTCAATCTTTCTTTGAAGATGCCCCTCACAATACAGCACCTCTTTGGTATCTAGGAGAAAGTATCAAATTATTAGGTCAAGCTGACATTGCTTATTTCTGCAAGGATTGGGAAAAGTATCGAGGATGCTGTATCGAACATGAATGTTGTGTTAGATACTCAATTAAACATGTAGAGGAGTAGGGGGGAAGAATAGAATGAATACAGTATATACATTTAGTAATGGTGTTCATGTTGATTCTTCAACAATTGAAAAAATTAAAAAAGCTTATTTTGAAATAGTAAAAAAAGAGCTTCCAGAAGAAGCTCTTAATTTCGAAGTCAATGATTTTATTCTTGAAGAAATCAAAACACAAATTAAAAACAAAAAGATTTGCTTATAAGTGTTTTTCAACAAGATCTTGTAAAGTATAAGATATAATTTTTAATTCTTTATCTTTTGTTGCAGCACGTGTTTGTATTAGTTCTGTAAAAGGTTTTAATGCAATATCGATATTTTCACAATAAGTTCTATGTTTGGTTTTATATTCAATTTGAAAGCGAAGAGGTATCTCTTCACGAAATAATTCAGGTACTTTTAGATTAGTTATAAATGATTGTCCAGGAGCTATAAATGTGCCACAAATATTTTTGAAAGGTGTAATTTCTTTTCTATATGAAAATTCAGCTAAATCATGGTCACAAATAAATTTGGTTATTATAGCTCCACTTGATCCATAGTTTTTAATTATTAAATAAAACCTTGGCTCTTGGTAGTTCGCAGTTTTACCACAAACTACAACATAGGGTCTAGTTGATTCTTCAATCATTTTACTATTTTGCTTTAAAGTCATTACTGAAATAACAATCGCAACAATACTTACTGTTGTAGATGCAATTATTCCAATAATTTCAATAATATCAGTTGTTGTCATTTTTTCACCTCCAGTAATTAGACTTCGATAAATTAATTATATTGAAAGAAATTGAGAGTGTCCATTTTTAGGTATTATTGAAATAGTATGAAAAGGTATAAAACAATATAACACCCATTAAATTGGTTGTTAACCACATCTTTACGTGATAAAATACTTGTGAAAAGAGTAGAATAAATATGTGGAGGTGGGATTATGACTTATCAAGCATTACCTGTTAGCTTTTTCGAAAATCTTAAAACACAAAAAAACGCTAAAGTTGATAATGATGAAGTTGTTCCATTTCAATTTAGCGAAAAAGTGTTAAAAGGAGAAAGTAAAGTAAAAGCTACTTTACCAAAGAAAAAGAAATGTGCAGAGTAGGAGATATTATTTTAATTAGAAAATATATTGGAGAAGATGGCACACGTCAAAGAAATCATCCTTTCATTGTATTGAATGACAGTGAAGGTAAAATTGAAGGTTTGCCATTTGATCTAACATGTTCAGTCATGTCTTCTTTTAAAAACGAAGAGCATCGAAAGAAGAAACTTTCAATGAAGCAAAATTTAGAAATTACTGTTGAAGATGGGGTTAAGAAAGATGGCTTTATTAAAGCTAATCAAATTCATTATTTTCAAAAAGATAAACTTGATTATATTGTAGTCGGTTCGGTAACTCCTGAATTATTTGCTGAACTTATGAAATTAATTGAAGAACTTTTTAAGGATGAAGAAATATTGGTAAATACTTCTAATCTTTAGAAATTATCAAGCCACGAATAAGTGGCTTTTTATTTTGGATGAAAAGATATGAAACAGTATGAAAAGATATGAAATGATATAAAAAAATAAAAAAGCTCTTGACTTTGTAGCGTGATACATTCTATTATAATGTTGTACACTACAAGGAAGGAGGGTTTATGACAAATAAAAGTAGAGCTGAATATTTCCGTAAAAGAAGAGAAAATAAAAAAACTTTTGGAGCCTTGATTGATAAAGATAAAGTAGAAAAGTTAGAATCTATTTTACAGCAAAGAAATCAATCAAAAAAGGAATGGCTAGAAAGTAAAATTGATGAGGAAATATCAAAATAAAAAAAGAGTAACATCAGTACGACCAAGCACTTGTTACTCTTTACCAAAAGGCAAGATTATTGTACTACATTTTGCCTTTGAAAACAATTGAAGAAAGAGGTAAAAGATATGTTAGAACAATTATTGCCTCTAATTTCAAATGAACAGAGGTATTGTGCTATGAATTTTTAAATATCTCTTGACTTTATGGGTTCCATTTAATACAATGGATTTGTGGAACTCAATAAGAAAGGAGTTGAAACTATGAGTCCAAGAACTGGACGACCTAAGATTGATAATCCAAAAAGCAATGATATAAAGGTTCGAGTTGATGATAAGACTATAAAGTCTTTAGATGAATATTGTAAAGCAAACAATGAAACTAGAGCCGGTGTCGTTAGAAAAGCGATTAATCAATTTTTAGGAATTGAATAAAAAATGGAACGTCCTAACCCTGAGAAAGTTAACGTTCCATACCCACAATGAAGAGGCGTTTAGATTATAGCACTAAATACCTCTAAACTCAAATTTCAAATAAGGGAAAATGGAGGATTTTTTATGTTAGAACAATTAGACAATTTGTTTGAAATGTTATCAGAAATTGAAAACAAATTAACTGACTTAGAAAGAATTAATTCAATGGTCATTGTTACATGTGATGCATGTGAAAATGGTAATGATATTAAATATGATGTTTCAAATGTCATGATGTTAATTGAAGACCAAATTGACATGGTGGAAGAAGATATTAGATCAAATGTTTCAAAGTGCAATGCTTTAACAAGAAACATTCAAGAAACAATTAAAAAAGGAGATTGTCAATATGGAAGAATTAATGGATAATGAATTGATTAACACATCAGCAATTGAAACAATTGATAGTAGAGAAGTCGCTGAAATGGTTGGTATTCAACATAAGGACTTATTGAAAAAAGTCCGTAATTATCAACAAATTTTAGAAAGCGCAAAATTGCGCCCTCAGGATTTCTTTATTCCAAGCACTTATAAAGTTGAAAATAACAACAAAACTTATGAATGCTATCTCCTAACCAAGAAAGGTTGTGAAATGGTAGCAAACAAATTGACTGGTGAAAAAGGTGTAATCTTCACTGCTAAATATGTTAATCGTTTTGCTGAAATGGAACAAAAAATCAAACTTCCAAAAACTGATAGAGAAATCTTGTTCTTGAGTGTTAAGGTTCAAGAAGAGACAGCTCAAAGAGTTGATGTTCTTGAGGAAAAGGTATCTGATTTAGAAAAATCAACAACGATTGACAGTTCTCAACAACATACGCTTGAAAAAGTTGCTAAAACAACAGCAATTAGAACATTGGGCGGTATTGATTCAAGAGCTTATCAACTAATGAGCAGAAAGATTTTCAGTAACATCTGGAGAGATTACAAGAACTATTTCAAATTAGGCTCATATCGAGATACCCTAAAGACCGATTATGAAAATGCTAAAAATTATTTGGAATCGTGGTCTCCTGAAGTCAATACAAGCTTGAAAATCAAAGAATACAATAGTCAATTATCAATGGTATTAGATTAAAAATTAAATATGAATATGAAGCGAGTTCCAAAGACTCGCTTTTTCTATACGCAATTTTAGAAGAAAGGAGGTGTTTTTCGATGGCTGAAGGATTAAGACCACATCATCATCAAGAATTTGAATATCATACTATTCAATATTTTGATAAGAAAAGACACGTTATTGTTAAGAAGATACAGTATATGTGTATGATTTGCGGTCGTATTCGTCATGAAAAATACGATTGCTACGTACCGCCACCTAAAAGCAAAACAAAAGCACTAGAAAGGAATAAAAGGAAATACGGCAATAGAAGCTGATATTTCCTTTTTTTGTACCCAAAAACTGAAAACAACATAGCAAGACATGAATAAAACAAAAATTTTGAGGTGGGCAACTCGTAAAACTGCAACCGCACAGGCTGATGCAACCAGCGTACTAAAGCGTAGTGAATGAAAGGATCTTATGAAAAGAGAATTTTTAAAGAATTTAGGATTAACAGATGAACAAGTTAATCAAATCATGACTGAAAACGGTAATGACATTGAAAAATACCGCAAAGAAGTCGAATCAAAAACAAAAGAGCTAGAAACATTGAACACAAAATATGAATCAGCTCAAAACTCCTTGAATGATGCGAATAAGCAAATCAAATCATACAAGGATATGGATATTGAAGGCATCAAGAATTCAGCTGCTGAATGGGAAAAGAAATATAAAGATGAAACTGCAGAATTGAACAATAAATTGACTCAACAAGAAAGAGACTTTGCTACTAACTCATACTTTGCAGGAATGAACTTTACTTCTGAAAGTGCCAAACGTGGAATCATTTCTCAATTCAAGGAACAAAATTTTGAATTAAAAGACGGCAAATTCATTGGAGCGGATGAATATATCAATGGTTTAAAAGAATCGGATGCAGGAGCATTCGTTGTTGAAAAAACTAAAGATGAACCTTCATTACCAACATTTACAAAAGGTACTGCTTCTAAAGGAGCACCTGGAGGAGAAAACAATGCAAATGCATTCGGTTTCCATTTTGCAGGTGTTAGAGCAATGCCTAAAGAATAAAAAATCAGGAGGAAATTAAACTATGGCAGCAGTAAACTATGCACATGCATATCAACAAGCGTTAGAACAAGCTTGGCCTTATGCGCTTTATTTCGGAGATTTATTCAATACTCCAAATAACCAAAAATATAGATGGGTCAATGCAAGAACAATTGAAATTCCAACATTAGAAACTACAGGACGTGTAGATTCAACAAGAGATACAATTGCCACTGCATCTAGAAATTACAATAACGCATGGACACCATTAACTTTAACTAATGAAAGAAAATGGTCTACATTGGTACATCCAAAAGATATTGACCAAACAAATTTGGTTGCTTCAATTGGTAATATCACTGAAACATTCAACCAAGAACAAAAATTCCCTGAAATGGATGTATATTGTGTTTCTAAAATCTATGCTGAATATCAAGAATTAGGTCAAACTCCTATTACTGATGAAATCACAGCAGCAAATATCTTAGAATATTTCGATAAGATGATGATTGCCATGGCAGAAGCACGTGTTCCATCTACAGGAAGAATCTTATACATCACACCAGTTTACAACGCAATGTTAAAACAAGCTGAAAAATTAGCTAGAACTGTCATTATTGGTGATGCTGAAAATAAATTAAACAGAACTATCGCTAACTTAGACTTGGTTAAAATCGTTGAAGTTCCATCAGAATTAATGAAAACTGTTTATGACTTCACACAAGGATATAAAGCTGCAGGTTCTGCAAAACAAATCAAAATGTTCATGGTGCATCCATTAGCAGTCATTACACCAATCAACTATGAATTTGCTAAATTGGATGAACCATCTGCAATGTCTGAAGGTAAATGGGTCTACTATGAAGAATCTCATGAAGATGTATTTGTTTTAAAGAAAAAAGTAAATGCAATCCAATTTGCAGTTGAAAAATAATAAAGAGGAGGATGATCTATGTCACAAGTAAGAAAAGGAAATAGAATCCTTACAATCGAGCCACATAGAGTTGATGACTATGTTGCTCGTGGTTATGATCATATTGATGAAGAATCTGGTGAAGTCATTAAAAAAGGTGACCCAGTTTCTTTAGCAGATTTTAAAAGAGAATATTCATCTTTAAAAGCACAAATTAAAGAAAAAGATGCAAGAATCGTTGAATTAGAAGCACAAAATGCTGAATTGACAACAAAAGTCGAAGAATTAGAAGCAGGTGCTAAAACTCCAGCAAAAGCATCTAAAGCTAAGAAAGATACAGTAGAAGAATAGTATGAAGGTTTCTTATGAATATTACGTAGATACATTCAAAGGAAAAATATGTCAGCCTGAATTTGAACCTCTTGTTGAACCAGCAATTGATTTAGTCAAGGGTTACGCTGAACAATTCATTGCACCATGGGCATTAGAAAAAAATATCGATTATTACTGTTTGGAGCTTAAACGAGCAGTATGCTATCAAATCGATTATCTTCGAGCAAATGGTGGTTTGAATGCTCTAAATGGCACAAGCGATTTGGACTTGCAAAGCGTATCAAAAGACGGATTTAATTATAGCTATGGCGATAGGGGCAACAAATTCAATGGTGTTCCTTTTTCATCCGTTTCAGCTTATATGATTAAAAGTGAATTGAGAAGAAAAGGTCTTATGTGCAGAGTGGCCAAACGATATGATTAGCTCTCCTCGTATTTTAAGACCTTTTACTGTTACTTTGATTCATAAAGTTGATGAAGATACTTTTATTCCATACGTTCTTGAAAACGTTGGCTTTGATGAAAACTATGGCATTACACAATCAAACAAGGGTATTTCTGATACGGACAGTGTTCTTTTAACGATTGATTTGAGTGACTGTGGTGAACTTACATTTGTTGATCAGCATGAATACAAGTCAAAAAAGAATACTTTTACGATTGGAAATGAAGATTATTTTGTCTTGGATGTGGTAAAAGAAACGGACTATGATGAATTGAAAAAAACAACAAATGTCTATTCAATCAATAAATATGCCTGTTATCGCCCTCCAGGAACAAAAGACATTCAATTTATTGAGGTGTATGCTTCTTGAAGATTTCTGTTGATGTTGACTTTTCTCAAGTAAAAAAAGATTTGGAAGGGACAAAGGATAAAGCTTATCAGACTCTTAAGAATGCTGTAATAAGAGATACTGATCCTTACGTTCCTTTTTCTAATCTAGATAATCGTACTCACTTAAGAGAAACACCTGGTATTGGTGATAGTGCCAAAGAAAAGAAACAAGTCATTTACGATACTGATTATGCGCAACACGTTTATAAAGGTACAGGGATGAACTTTGACAAGTCACGCCATCCAAAGGCAACGGCCAAATGGTTTGAAAAATCAAAGAAAGCAAACATCAAGAAATGGATTAAAAGTATAGAGGACGTTTTTAGAAATGGAAAATAAATCAAATAAAAAACTGACATATGAAGAATACAACAGGGTATTGGATTGTATCTATGACTTTTGCAAGAAGTTGGATATTCAAAATGTACAAAAAAACATGTGGAAATTAGATTTCTTTACTTCAAACAAGGATGACCAGATTATGGTTCAAAGAATATCTAATCGTGCTGAAAAAATAAATGAAAACATTATAGGAGGCTATACTGCTGTATTGCCTTTTTATATTAACTTTCAATCAAGTGCTAAAACTGAAAAGAGTGTCAAAAAAATTACTGATGTTCTGGATGATTTAGCAAACCAATTTGAAATGGAAACAATGAATAAATTTGAAAACATTGTTTTTCCTGATGATATAGTTCCACAGAAATTAGAAATGATTGCCAATCCTGGTGTTGAAACCTATGACAATGGCATTGCTAATTTTTCAGCACTGTATCAATTAACTTACTACAAGAAAGGAGCGTTTGAATAATGGCACAAACATTAAGAAATACTGTAGTAAATCGCCACGAAAACCTACACTACGTCAAATTCGATGGTGTATCAAAGCCTGTATTGGCTGGTACTGGTTTAACGGATTGGACACAAGCTGTAGATCCTTCAACCGATGACGGACAATACATCAATGAAAAGACTTCTCACTCAAACATGATGGCATACACACCATCAGTTTCTTATTCAGGAGAATTGATTCCTAATAATGAATTTGTAAGACATATCTATGAAGTCGGTAAAAAAGAAGTCATTGGTTCCATGTTTGATGAATATGAAATCGAAACATGGGCACCTGTTGAAGGTTCAACTGGATGTTTTGCAGCACATCACAGACAATATGAAATTCAACCATCTAATCCTGGTTCTGGTGAAGGTGGAGGAAAAATTGCATTGGAAGGAACTTTTGCTCAAAAAGGTGCTTCAGAACATGGCCAATACAATGTGGCCACTGGTGAATTTACTGCAGGTGAATATGACTACACAACTGGTAAATTTACAGCTGCTTCACCTCAATCAGGTGCGTCATCTACGCCAGTAAGCAAATAGAAATCAAATAAGAAAGGGATTGTTACTATGTTAGAAATCAAGATTCAAGAGAATTTATTCGATGTAAAAATTAAAGATCGTATTTTCAGTATCGATGCTGACAATATCGATAATCATTTGCTGATTGACAAGTTCATCAAAAAATACAGAGGCAATCGTACAATTGACGATACCTTTATTGAAGACTGTCAAGTCGTCATTGATGAATTGCTAGGAAAAGGCTCATATGATTATCTTTTTGATAAGGATGATTTAAAACCTTACTATGTAATTTTAGCTCTTGCGGAAGAAATTCAAGCTAAATTTGATGAACATGCTACGACTGAACGTCAAAAAGAAAAGCAAGACAGAATCAAAAATGAGCTTGACAGTTTAAACTCACTTACAAAGGAATTTGGAAACCTTCAAAAGCAAATGGATTACACAAAAAACAAATACGGGTTAAAAGATTATGTTAATTCTAGACAAAAGAGATCTTCAAAAAACAATAAGAATAGAAAATCAAGAAATAGAAATAAGAACTGATTTTAGAACGTGGATTCAATTCTCTTGCATCGTTTCTGACAAGTATATTGATGAAAATTATAAAATCCCTATGCTGTTTGATTTGGTGATTCCAAACTATGAATTATATATGGAAAGTATCAATTCATTGGAATTACTGAAAGGAATTCTTAATTTTTACAAGTGTAATAAACCGGATAAACCTGAGAAGAAACCTAATAAAAAAGTTGGGTTTCTTTTTGATTATGATATGGACCTCATCTTTGCTGCGTTTATGCAGCAGTATGGCATAAATCTATTGAGAACCAATATGCATTGGTGGGAATTCAAAGCATTACTTAATGGATTGAATGACGACACCAAGTTCGTTCAGGTCGTTGGATATAGAACTGCGGATCTATCAAAAATCAAGGACAAGAAGGAACGTGCAAGAATGAAAGAACTTCAAGATTACTATGCTATTCAAGAACAGGGAGATCCATTCCAAAGAACTCAGGAAGAAATCGAAGCAGAATTATTTGAATCGTTAGGAATTCCAAAAGAATAAATTAAAGGCAGGTGGTATGATGGCAGATGGTAAAGTTGTAATTGATTTAGAAATCAATGATAAAAACGTTGATAAGAAACTCAATACAGCTGATAAAAAAGTAGATAAATTTGCTAAAGATGTATCACAAAAAGAAGCTAAACCTAACGTTGATGCTGATACTAAAAAACTAGAAAAGAAGCTTGATGAAGCATCAAACGAGGTTGAAAGTTTTTCAAAAGAAGCTACTGACAACGCAAAAGTTGAAGGTAGCGCAAAAATGGACACTTCCAATTTTGAAAAGAGTGCCCAGACAGTAAAATCAGAAGCATCTGCAGTTGAAAAAGCTATAGATGTTGATGGTAAAGTTGATGTTGAAGATAAAGCAACATCTAAAATAGACAATGTAAAGAAAAAGATAGATGATTTCTTAAACAAAAAAAACAAGCCAAAACCTATTGAGCCTCCTGACTCTGATGATTTTGAGAAAAAGCTTCAAGAAATGGAAGATAAAATCAAATCATTCGGTGCAAAGATCGCAGGATATCTAGCCATAGGAGAAGCAATTAAACAAGGAACTGAAATTGGAAAAGAAGTCTATGCTGATTTTGAAGATTCAGTTGCACGTGTCAAAGGTGCTCTAGGAGAAACAGATGACCAAGCGAGACAGACTGCACAGGTCATTAAGGATGTTTATGAGGCTGGGCTTGGTGAAAGTATGGACCGAGTCGCTGAAGCTGTTGTTCGCATCAAACGTAACCTAGGAGAGATGGATGATGGAACCCTTAATTCCATCACACAACAAGCAATCATTCTTGAAGATACATTTGATGTAGATATGAATGAAACCCTTCGAGGTGTTAAAGGCTTGATGAAAAACTTTGGGTTAACTGCACAAGAAGCAATGGACTATATTGTCGCAGGAACTCAAGAAGGGTTGGATTGGACTGATGAACTAGGAGATAACATTTCAGAGTATTCAGGAAAGTTCTCTCAAGCGGGATATTCGGCAAGTGAATATTTCCAATTATTGAAAAATGGCTCCGATAGTGGAGCGTATAATCTCGATAAGGTAAATGATGCTATCAATGAAGTAACTACTCGTTTAGCTGATGGAACTATTGAGGGTGCTCTAGGTTCATTTTCAAGCGAAACACAAAAGACATTCAAAGCATGGCAGGATGGAAAAGCCACTCAAAAGGATGTTATCGACAGTATCGTAAGTGACATTACTAAATGCGATGATCAACAAAAAGCATTGACAATGTCAGCTACTGCTTTCGGAACGATGGGAGAAGATGCCAACCTTACATTTGCAAAAGCGTTAAATAGTGTTGGTACTACATTTGATGATGTAAAAGGAAAAGGACAAGATTTTTCTGATGAAACAACGACTCCAATGCAAGAATTGGAATCAAAAGTTAGAAAGGTCAAAGATCAGTTACAGCCTTTAGGTGATTTGTTCTACGATATAGCAGGCGTTGTATTAGATAACTTTACACCATTATCAGCTGTTATTCTTACTGTAGCAACAGCACTTGCTACTTACAAAGGAATAGTTCTTCTCACCGAAGGAGTTACTAAAGGGCTAGCGTTGGCACAGAAACTACTAAATGGTGAAATGGTGGTGAATCCAGTTGGATTACTGATAGCAGCTATTGCTGCATTGGTAGCTGGGTTCATTTATTTATGGAATACAAGTGATGGGTTCAGGTCGTTCTGGATAAATCTATGGAATTCTATAACATCAACATGCGGGCCTGTGATAGATACAATCGTCTCATTCTTTACTGAATCGATACCAGGTGCAATTGACACGCTTGTAGAGACTTTCAGCAATATCGGTCAAACGATTGTTGAATTTTTTTCTGGGCTTGGAGAATCAATTGCATCATTTTTTACTGAAACGATACCGCAAGCATTTGACGGTTTCATTGAAATATTAACAGGATTTATTAGCTCAGCAATCGAATTTTTCAATCAGTTGCCATACAACATTGGCTATGCGATTGGTTCGATAATTGGTTTTATCGTTAGTTTAGGAATTAAATTCGTTGAATTTGTAACGGTTGATGTTCCAAATTTCGTAACAGGTTTTATTTCTTGGATTTCTCAATTACCTGGCCAAATATGGACGTATATAACTGATATCATAGGAAAAGTAGCTGAGTTTGCTTTGAATTTGATTTCCAAAGGATATGAAGCAGGCTCAAACTTTGTATCAAGCATCATCAGTTTTGTTATGGGATTACCTGGGCAAATTTGGAGCGTATTGTCAAATGCTGTTGGAAAGGTTGCTGAATTCGTTGTCAAGATGGGTTCAAAAGGAATTGAAGCAGCCAAATCACTATGGAATGGTATTGTTGATACTCTTGTTGGATTGCCCGGTAAAATGGCAAATATTGGTAAAAATATCGTGGAAGGTATCTGGAACGGTATCAAGAATGCAAAAGACTGGTTGCTTAGCAAGATTGGCGATTTTGCAAATGGTGTTGTAGATGGTATCAAAGGATTCTTTGGCATTCATTCACCTTCAAAAGTCATGAGAGATGCCATTGGTAAATTCTTACCACCAGGTATTGCAGTAGGTTTTGAAGTGGCCATGCCAAAAGCTCAAAAATCCATGAACAAAGAACTTGAAAAAATGACAAGTGACTTGAATGGTATCATGAACTTCAATTTGGATGATATCGAACTGAAAACAAATCTTGATATCGCAAGACAAACAGCATTTGAAAGCAATGTCACAAATGAATTAAAAATTGATTATGATAAGATGGGAAATTCAACTGCTAAAGCAATTAAAAACAGTGGAATGTCTTTCAAAGTAGACAAGCGTGAATTTGCCAGAATTATTTAGAAAGGAGCGCTTATGAAAGTATATTATGTCAATTCAAACAATAAGCAAATAGATCTGTTAAGTGCTCCTTATCATATTGAAGAAACTGACTTTTTCAATTTTGAATGGTCATATGAAACTGAAAATAGAAGGGTCACACGCTTTTATCGTGATGTCGAAACGAAAAAAGTTAGTGTAGATATCTTTAGCCAAAATCAAAAAGACTTCTACAGTGCTCTAAATAGACTCGTTGAGATATTTGATGTAGATAACGTAAGCAATGTCAAAGGAAAACTTTTCTATAATGACTACTATATAGAGTGCAATATCTTTAAGAACCAAAAGGACATGAAGTCATATATCCTTCCATACGCAAAGGTAGATTTAACTCTGGTAACCGATTCAACTAAATGGATCAAGGAAGATACCTACCATTTTTATAGCAGTGGTGAAGGAAGAAAAACTGGAACAAAGAAGTATTCCTATAAATACCCTTATGTCTATGGTGCGAGCGAAGGACAAATGACAGTCAGAAACATTGGAGTCGTTGAAAATGATATTTTATTAAGAATATATGGTCCAGCACAAGACCCAGCCATTAAAATAGGAGACAACCTTTATCAAATCAATACGACTCTTGAAGCAAATGAAAGACTTGAAATCGACACAATGAAAAAGAAAGCTGTAAAAATCACAGCACACGGTGATGAAATCAATGTTTTTAATGACAGGAACAAAGACAACAGATTGTATGTTCCCATCCCACCTGGTACAACTATCGTTGTTTGGAACAACTCCTTTTCATTTGATATCGTTGTCTATGATGCAAGAAGCGAGCCAAAATGGGAGAGTGATGAATGATGATGGAGTTCATCTACACGGATCCTAACGGAATTGAGCAAGGGCCTTTATTAAATTGCAGCCTAGACTTAGAAATTGGAATATATGACAAAGCCAAGAACGACTTTGAAATAACTGTTTCAACGGACAGCTGGGACCGCAAGCTAACATATGACAGCAGGTTCTATTGTGTCGGTACCGAATTTGGTGGGATAGTAAAAAGTATTGAAATAGATACTGAGGCTGAAGAAGTAAAAATAGGTGGTATATGCCCAAGAAAATTGCTAGCAAACGATATCATTCAGCCTAGAAAAAGAACTGATGAATACTATGAATTCATAGGTGAAGCAAACGAATGCATTCGAGAATATATCAATTCATCAACTGATTTTTTCAATTATATTGAAAATAAATCTAAATCAGTAAGTTTAAAAAAGAAACTGGCTGATTTTTTTGTTGTTTCACAAGAAGATAGTGGAATAACTATTAATTATCAGGCACGTTATTACAACACACTACAAGCATTTGAAACAATGCTAAATGATGCAAATGCCAAACTTAAACTTATTTGGAATAAAGATGGACAGATTGAACTTTCAGTTGAGCCTATTATCAATTATTCCGAAAAACTCCAATTCGACAATGATTACAATCTGCAGATTATCGCTAAAAAAGATATAAATCAATGTAATCATTGCATTGGATTAGGCAAAGGCGATTTGCAAGAAAGGCAGGTTGTTCATGTCTTTAAAATCAATGATCAATACTTAGAACTGAGTGAAATTGATGATGACTCTATGATTCCAAGTGAACTGAATACAATGACATATGACTATTCAAATGTTGAAAGCATTCAAGAATTGATAGATGGAACCAAAACAAAATTAAAAGAAGCACAGACTGATAACTCGTTAGAAATTACGTTTGATAATTTGTCACCTGAAATTGGTGATATCGTAGGAGCAAAAGAATACATAACAGGTATTTCTATGCAAAAACCTATTGTTCAAAAGATAGTCAAATGTACGTTTGAAAAAGACTATACAGACTGCGACATTGATTACAAGGTAGGTGATTAGATGGCAAGTTCAAGTGATGCAGTTGAGGCAATTACATTGACAGGAAAAGAAGTATCTGCAAGTATCGATGCATATTTGTTTGATGCTCTATATTCAGTTGATGGTATTTTTACAAAAGGCAATCAAATGGAAGCTTCTATTGTCAGCAATAATAAAGTAAGGATTGCTGATGGATTGCTTATAAACCAAGGACATTTTCTTAGAATCAAACCAGGAATGTATTGCGATGTGCCAATTGAAAATGGTACTCAAAACATGAAACGTTGCGATTGTATCGTTGCTCAATTTAAAATTGATGAAAGCGGAGAATCACACGATATTGTTGTCATCCAAGGTACACCTGGAGAACAAGAAACAGTTCCATCATTAACAAAAGATGATCTTGAAAACGGTGGTGCTTTACGTCAAATTGAATTGTTCAGAGTTCATTTGAATGGAATCAATATTTCAGGTGTCGACAGGATTGCTAGGACAGTCAATTCATTTAGTGATGCAATCTTTTACAAGGGTTAACATATGAGAATTATTGAAATTTATCTGAATGAAAATCAATCACATTCATGTACTAGAAATATCTTCTATGCTGGAAGAAAGTATGATAGCAACAATACAGCTGTCAAATTCACCAACAAAAATCTATTCATTGATGGCTGGAACTTCTACTTGAAAATAGATATGGACGATGAAGTAACTGAAATACCATTACTTCAAAATCTGTTTATCATTGGAGAAAACCTTACTCAAACACCAGGGGTATTAACATGCACATTGATTGGCAGAAACAGTGATGATAATTCTACTAAGACATTTGAACCATTTAGATTGAAAATCGAAGATGTCGAATATGATCAGGATGATAAGGAACAACAACCAATGGATCCAAACATGAAGTTGCTGTATGAACAATTAATTAATTTAAAACAAGAATTACAACAAAAAGAACTTGCGACTCTTCCTGCAGGTGGTAATAAAGACCAAGTATTGCAAAAAGCAAGTAATATCGATTATGACTTTGCATGGAAAGATATGCAGGGAACAGCCACTGAAATGTCTGATGATGAATTAGACAATATGTGGAAAGAAGTATTTGAATAAAAAATAAATAGAAAGAGAGACATATTATGAGTTTTGTAACTGATTCAATTTTAAAAACAGCCCTAGGAAAAATTAAAGCATGGGGCGAAGGAAAATTTGTAGCGCAAGAATCTGGAAAAGGTTTATCTACAAATGATTATACAACAGCAGAAAAAACTAAATTGAGTGGTATTGCTGAAGGTGCCAATAAATATGTGCATCCATCATATACAGCTCAAAAATCAGGTTTATATAAAGTAACTGTAGATGCTACAGGTCACGTTAGTGGTGCTACTGCTGCTGCCAAAGCTGACATTACTGCATTAGGTATCCCAGCACAAGATACAACTTATTCTAACATGACAGCTGCTACTGCAAGTGCTGCAGGTAAAGCTGGTTTAGTTCCTGCTCCAGCTGCAGGAAAACAAGCATCATTCTTACGTGGTGATGGTACATGGGTAGTACCTGAAAACACTACTTATGCAGATGCAACAACATCTACACATGGTTTAATGAGTGCTGCTGATAAAACTAAATTAGATGGTGTTGCTACTGGTGCTCAAGCAAACAAAATTGAAAGCGTAAAAGTAAATGGTACAGCTTTAACTCCTGATTCATCGAAAGCTGTAAATGTAGATTTATCTGCTTATGCTAAATCAGCTGATGTAACAAAAGAAATCGCATCTGCAGTATCAGGAG